>Ga0182015_10000925_pt1 | contig 40863 bp, 29 predicted proteins | sample 712P3MmetaG_FD_120478 | JGI IMG/M metagenome (GOLD analysis project Ga0182015, IMG submission 120478) | Permafrost microbial communities from Stordalen Mire, Sweden - 712P3M metaG | ecosystem: Environmental > Terrestrial > Soil > Wetlands > Permafrost | place: Sweden: Stordalen | collected...
ATGGCAGCAACGGGCTTTCCGGACAAACATATTATGTGCTGATGAGCACCAATGTCGCGCTGCCGTTTAGCCAGTGGACGCCGGTGGCAACCAATGTCCTGAACGCGAGCGGAAATTTCACCATCACGGCGACCAATGCGGTGAACCGCAATATCCCGAAACGCTTCTACATTCTTAAGATGCCATAACACCCGAAACGAGATGTGGCCGCTGAGGCGGATACGTCCTAACAGCACATCTACACCGGTCCTGATGTATGACTGCAAGAACTATTTAGGAAATGCGGGCAACTATTCTCGACCCACCCCCAACTATTGCCGAACTATTATTTTACTGGAGCTTTTACTGGAGGTTAATTCCATTGATTCCACTGAAGTCAGAAGCGAGTGACCGGAATCGCGCCCCTGAAATTTTCAGTGCGTTAGGTCAGCCGCCAGTGGCAGCAAAATAAATTCATCCAATTTTCAACGCCTTCCGCCGCCAGGCTTCATCCGGTCGCCCGGCAATACGCGCCACTTGCTTGGGTGACAAAAATGTTGGCCCGCCGACAACCGCCGCGCCCAACCAGATACCGGCGGCTTTTTCCGCCATCAGCATCGCGGCCAGCACGGCTTCAGCGGTACTGCCCAGCGTGATGATGCCGTGGTTCTCCAGCAACACCACACGCGGCGGACGTTGATGTTTTCTGATGAACGCCCTCGTGAGCTTGCGAATCTGCTGCGCGAGCCGCAAGCCGGGATCGGTGTAAGGCACAAACACCGAGGCCACATCGCAACAGACAATCTCGTCTGGGAAAGCCCGTCTGGTGGCAAACTCACGGGCGCGCGGTGAACACAGCATTCCGTTGACCGCCGGCGCATGGGTGTGGCCGACATAGTGGATGTCCGGCAAGGTTAAAAGCCAGGCATGAAACAAGGCTTCCACCGACGGCTTCTTTGCCTTGGCATCCACGCGTGATTTCATAAGCCGGCCATCCACTTCGGCATCTGAAAGACCAGTTTCATCCAGCATTTTGAGCAACAAATCGGTTCTGCATTCGACCACGCCTTGTGCGCGCAATACCGCCAGATTGCTGCCGCTGGCTTTGACCAGAAACGACCGGGCATCCAACCGCACGGAGGTGTTACCCTCGCCAAGAATGGCGAGCGGGCGTTTCGGATCACCCAATTGATGCGAGAGGTGCAGCAGCACGTCGAGTTTTTCGGTTCGGTTGTTCATGAATGTCCTTGGTGTTTTCTTCATCGGTCAGCGTAGAAATGCCTCATGCAACCCTCCGTCCACGGTGATGATCTGTCCGGTTGTTTTGCTCAGACGTTGAGAAACCAGGAGAAAATACGCCTCCGCCTGATCCGCCGGTGTGATGAGTGCCTTGGTCAGTGTTCGGTCGGCATAGAACTGCGCGAGTTTTTTCACGAGCGATTCGGTCGCCTCATCATCAGTGTAAGGGATGTTGTATTTGGCAAGCGAGCCAGTGACGCGGTCACGCGGGAACATAGCCGAGCCTTGCACCACGGTCGCCGGGGCGACACCGTTCACGCGCACCAAGGGTGCGAGTTCAATCGCCAGTTCGCGCACGAGATGGTTTCCGGCAGCCTTGGAAACGTCGTAGGCGACCGAACCTTTCTTGGCGACGGCCGCGTTGGCGGAAGTGGTGAGAACCAACTGGCCTTTCAGCCCCTGCTCCTTCCACGTCTTGAACGCTTCATCGCCGACCAGATAACTGCCGGTGACGTTGATGTTGAACGTGAGCGCCCACTTGTCGTCAGGAATGTGGCCGGTCGTGTCGCTCGGCACAAAAATTCCGGCGGTGACGCAAATCGAATCGAAGCCGCCGTAAGCCAGCACGACCTGGTCCAGCATTTTACGGATGCTCGCGCGGTCGGTGATGTTTGCAGCGAGGCCGATGGCTGGGCCGCAGTTGGAAACGCCCGTGCCCGCCACCCCGATGCCCAAGCCGTATTTGTCTGTGATTTCCTTGGCGGTCATGTCAGCGGCATCAGCAATCAAATCCACGCACACAACGTGCGCGCCTTCCTTCACGAGGCGATGCGCGGTTTCTTTTCCAATTCCGGAACCCGCACCGATGACAACGATGACCTGCCGTGCGAGTTCTTTTTCGGCCGGCATCCGTTTCAACTTCGCCTCCTCGAGCAGCCAGTATTCGATGTCGAACGCCTCCTGCTGCGGCAAGGCGATATACTTGTCGATCGCCTCTGCCCCGCGCATCACTTCCACTGCGCAGTTGTAAAACTCCGCCGTGACGCGCGATTCGGACTTGTCGTTGCCCCATGCCACCATGCCCAAGCCCGGAATCAAAACCACTGTCGGACCCGGGTCGCGCATCGCGGGCGAATTGGCATGCTTGCATTTGTCGTAATAGACCGAGTAATCCTTGCGATACTGCACGAGACCGTCGGCGAGTTTTTTCTTCAACGCCGCCGCGTCCTCCGTCTGCGGATTCCACGCGACGTAAAGCGGCTTGATCTTCGTGCGCAGGAAATGGTCAGGGCAACTGGTGCCGAGTTCCGCCAGACGCGGCGCATCGTTGGAATTTACGAAACGCAAAATCTTTTCGTCGTTCTGGATCGTGGCGATGAAACGTTTCTGCTGCGACATCTGGCCGCGCAACCACGGCAGAATCGCCGAGAACACTTCGTTGCGCTTTTCCGGCGCGAGTATTTGATATTTTGTGCCGCCGAATGCCTTCGCGTCACCGCCCTTGAGCTGATATTTTGCCTCGATAAACTGCGCCGCCCGCTCAATGAAATCCAGCGTGCGCAAATAGCATTCCTTGTCATCATTCGCCCATGAGATGAAACCATGCTGCCCCATCATGATCGCCGTGGCCTTGGGATTCTGCTGCACGATATCCTGCATCGCCAAGCCCAGTTCAAAGCCCGGACGCATCCATTTCACATACGCCATTTCGCCACCAAAGATTTCCTGCGCCAGTTTCTCGCAGTTGGCCGAAGCCGCAATCGCTATGACCGCGTTCGGGTGCATGTGATCCACGAACTTCACGGGAATGAAGCTGTGCAATGGCGTGTCAATTGAACTGGCACGCGGGTTCAGATTGTACGTCGTGTGGTTGTAAGCGGCGACCATGTCGTCTTCCGCCTGCGATTTCAGTCCCTTATCGGTGCGCGCGGCGTAGGTTTTTTGCAGGCCAAGCAATTTTGACTGGTAAAGCGACGAAAAGTTGTTACGTGTGCTCGTCCGCAGGTCGCCGCCCGAACCTTTGACCCAGAGCACCTCGACGTTTTCACCGGTAAGCGGGTTTTTCTCCATGAGCTTGGATGACGTGTTGCCGCCGCCGGTGTTGGTGATGCGCTGGTCGCTGCCCAGCTTGTTCGAGCGATAGACGAGCCGGTCCACACCCGCAAGTTTCGCGGCTTCGGCGTCGTTCCACAGATCCGTAACATACTGATAGGTTTTCATTTGGGGTATCTTAAATGTTTTGGTGGTCTATAAACAGAAAATGGTGAGTTTCTTCGGCCCATGCGCGCCGAGAACCAGGATACGTTCGATGTCCCCCGTGCGGCTGGGGCCGGTGATGAACGAAATCATGCTCGGATAATTGTCCGCGTATTTGCGGTTCAACAAATCAAAGGCCGCTGGCAAATCGGCCACCAGTTGATCGCGCCTCGCGAGGGCGACATGATGCGGCGGCAGCACAGACAACGCCCGTCCGCCCGCGCTGCGGTTCGTCACCAGCACCGTGCCGGTCTGGGCGATGAGCGCGTCACATTCGCCTATGCCAACGTCGCACGCTTCGAGCTCGTGAACGTCGTAAGCTCGGTCGGTGCGTAACAGGGGCAGACTCAACGCCGGACAAATGGCATTCGTCAAATCGCCGGAATGACCGGCCACACGTCTCCAGCCTTCCGCGTCACGCAACCGGATGATGGCCTGGCGTATTTCCTCGGCGGAATTGAACAACTGAAAATCCGCCTTCAACTCGGCGGTGTTCCGGGCAAACAGCGCGAGTTGCTCGTCAAAAGTTTCGCCCACCTTTGGCAGCCATTGACGCGGGATAGAAGTGGCTGTTGAAGTTGCTACTTGGCCATGCCTGCCAGGAATGTGCACTTTTTCTTTCAACGCCTCTCGGATTCGCCCCAAAATGTTTTCGCGTTCAGTCATTTCCGGTTCCTCCACCAGTCTTTGAAAGATTCCTTGGCCAGCGGCGGCAGGTTGCGCGTCTGTGTCCATGATTTTGCCGGATCAAACGGCGTGCCTTCCACGAGCTTCTGCAAAGGCTGCGTGATTCGCGCGATTTTTTTTGCGAACGCCCAAACTTTCGGATGATTCGCCAGTTGCACGAAGGCCTTGAAGCCGAGTTGTCCCTTCAGCGTGGGCTTTTTAACGGCGGCGTTGCGGCGATTTTGCAACAGGTGATGGTGCAGATCAATTTTCACCGGACACGCCTCGGTGCATGCGCCGCAGAGCGACGATGCGTTGGAAAGATGTTTCCAATCCTGCAAGCCGCGCAGGTGCGGCGTGATGACAGAACCGATCGGGCCGCTGTAAGTCGTGCCGTAAGTATGGCCACCGACGTTGCGGAATATCGGGCAGACGTTCAGGCACGCACCGCACCGGATGCAATGCAGCGCGTCGCGCTGTTCGGCGTCAGCCAGCAGTTCGGTGCGATGATTGTCCAGCAGCACAATATGCCATTCCTCCGGGCCGTCGCTCTCACCCGGTTGGCGCGGCCCGCCATACATTGTGTTGTAACAGGTGAGCTGCTGGCCCGTTCCCGCCGTCGCGAGCATCGGCAGAAACAGCGCGAGGTCGCCCAGCTTCGGCAGAATTTTTTCGATGCCGAGCAATGAAATCATCGTCTTCGGCAGCGCGGCGGTGAGGCGCGCGTTGCCTTCGTTTTCCGTGATGGAAATCATGCCGGTCTCGGCGATGGCGAAATTCGCGCCGGTGATGCCGATGTCCGCCGTGAGAAATTTTTTCCGCAACGCGCGTCGCGCGATCATCGTGAGTTCCTCGGGATCGTTCGTCGGCGCGCTGCCGAGTTCGCGCTGAAAAAGTTCGCTGATCTCGCCGCGCGTCAGGTGCATCGAGGGAAACACGATGTGATACGGCGCTTCATGGCGAAGCTGGACGATGAATTCGCCAAGGTCATTTTCGACGACGTTGAGTCCGGCGTGTTCGAGCGCGTCGTTTAGATGAATTTCCTCGGCGGTCATCGCCTTGGACTTGATGATCGAACGCGCTTTTTTTTCCTCGACGATCTGCAAAATGATCGTCCGCGCCTGCGCCGCCGTGCTCGCCCAATGGACTTTCGTCCCGCGCGCCTCGATTTTCGCGGTGAACTCGACGAGATATTTGTCCAGATGATTGAGCGCGTCCCATTTCGTTTCGGCGGCGAGCTGGCGTGCGGATTCCCAGCTTTGAAACGACGCCTTGCGCTGGTCGCGGGCGATCTCGTAATTGCCCAGCGCCGCGCGGATGATCTTGCGATGGCGCAAATCGCCCGCCATCACGCGCGCGTCTTTCAGAAATTTTGCGACAAAAGTCATGCGGAAAAAGTTTTAACCACGGATGGACACGGATTAACGAGCAGATTTTTTTGCAACCGATGCTACTTTGTAAGCTGGTGATTCTTCACGAAAGATGCCGCCGTCTTCAACCCAATCGAGATTTCGACCAATCAACAATTCGTCCATCTCGGCATGATGCGTGTTTTTCATCGCCACTGGCTTTGTCTCGAAGCCATGTCGCTCGGCCAATGTGCGAACTTCTTCGGCGTTGTCGTAAGTCATTAAAAAATCGCCACGCAGCTTTTCGCAAAGTGAGAAAAGTTTGTCGTGGTCAATTTCCGAATGCGTGTAAAGACGTGAGCCAGCACGTTTGCCGCCAGCCGTGTATGGCGGATCAATGAAAAATACAGCGTCACGGTCTTTTTGAAAACGAGCCAGCACGTCGAACGCGTCACCGTGGATAAATTCTAGACGCTTGGCGATGAGTTCAATGTTTGTAATCCGTTTGGCGATGGTTTGCGGATACCAACGAGATAAAATTCCTTTTCCATTTTCTCCGTTCTTCAAGACGCCCGCGCCTTCGGCTAAAATTCCGCCGTGTGCCGTTCGGTTTTTGAGAACTGTCTGAAATGCGCGTTCGCATTGTGATTTTGGAGATTTGGCAAACTCTGCTTTGGCAGATTCGGGCGACAAATCGAAATTCATTATTCGTTTCGCCAGCCATTGCGCGTCACCTGCAAGAATTGTCTGCCAGACAGCGGCAATTTGATCGTCGAGTTCAACCATCACAACGGAATCGGCAAGATGCTCAAATGCGGCGGTGAGGCTGATGATTCCGCCACCAGCAAAAGGCTCGACAAAAGTTGCCGGCTGACTTGGCAGACTCATCATCCAACGACGAAAAAGCGGCACGAGCCAAGTCTTGCCGCCCGGATAACGAAATGGACTGCGCTGCGGCACGGAGGAAACATTCACCGGCCTGTCACGTTCAACGAAGTCTGGCAGCAAAAATGTTTGCAATACGCTCATTTGCCAAAAGGATTTTCCAGCGTGCGATTTGTTGGCGGCGTTTCCAGCTTCTCGTCAACTTTTTCCTGCAAGTGGTTGATAAAGTCTTCCATTTTTCCGGGACGCGATTTTGTAATTTGATTCAATGCAGGTTCAAAGCGCGTATAAACAATCCGGTCGCGAAACAATTCGTAATGTTCGCCGTCAGTTGTGGGCGGCTTCAAATCATAAATCATCCAAGCAATGTCGGCTTTCTCTTTTGGAACTTCCGGCAACTTTGGAAGTGTGTTGAAAAATCCTTTATTGAGAGCGACAGCCGTTTTCTTGCCCCAAGCATTGATAATACCGCCTTTGAAAATCAGTTGCGGGGCAAGTCGCTTGCGAGACGATGAAAGATAATCTGGCCGGGGATAATTGGCTTCGTTTGTCCAATCCATTTTGCAGTTTTTGGCAGGAGATTCCATGTAATGCTCGAATGGATTCCGCACGTTGCCGGAAATATAAACCGCCTGAACTTCCAGCGCGCCAAAATCACAAACTTTGCCGGACTTGTCATAAGCACAAAGAACAACATCAATGTTACCAGCCGAGCCGCCTTCTGCATCCTTCAAACGAACTTCTGTCAAAGTCGTCCAAGTTGCGCCTGCTGGAAAAAAGAAATCCGCTGCATCATCTGCAATTATCCATTCTTGACGAAAGCGAATTGGACAAGTGATAACGGCTTCGCCGTCGTGGAAAACACTGCACACACCGAGCGGGTTTTGAGCTTTGTCTTTTGTGCAGTTCGGAACTTTGTTGTTAAACGGGCAAAGACGCTTTGTGCGATGGCGATTTGCTTTGGCACTCATGTCAGTTGTCGGAAATCCGAAAACCTCTGCAAGTGGATGAAGCATTTTTGCCATGCGATGAAACTAAAGAAATCACTGCGTGAGGTCAATCATCTCACACAAGTATTGAAAAATTCATCCGTGTTTATCCATGCCTATCCGTGGTTAAAATTATGTCTGATTCAAAACTTCCGCGAGATGGATCGTCTTGAGTTTGCTGCCTTGGCGCGAGAGCAGGCCTTGCAAGTGCATCAGGCAGCTCGAATCGTTCGAGACGATGTAATCCGCGCCGGTCTCGGTGGCGTTGGCGCATTTCACGTCGCCCATCGCGGTGGAAATCATCGGGAACTTCGCGGCGAACGTGCCGCCGAAACCGCAGCACGTCTCGACCTCCGCCATCTCGACGAGTTGCAGGCCGCGAACGTGGCCGAGCAGTTCGCGCGGCGATTTTTTCACGCCGAGTTCGCGCAGGCCGTGGCAGCCGTCGTGAAACGTGACCTTGTGCGGAAATTTCGCGCCGAGATCGGTCGCGCCGAGTTTCTTCACGAGAAATTCTGAAAATTCCCACGTGCGCGACGAGATTTGTTTCGCCAGTTCCGATTGCGCCGTGTCCTTGAACAGTTCGGGATAAAAATTCTTCAACATCGCGCCGCACGAACCCGAGCCGATGACGATGACTTCCGCGTCCTGCAATTGCGCCAGAACTTTCGCGGCGACGGCGCGCGCCTCGTCCCAATAGCCGGAGTTGAACGGCGGCTGGCCGCAACAGACGATTTCCTTCGGGCAGACGACCTTGTGGCCGAGGCGTTCAAGAATTTGGACTATGCTGACGCCCGCGCGCGGAAACAGCGCGTCCACAAAACAGGGGATGAAAAGCGTGATAGTCATGGTTCAGGCTTGGCTTTGTAACGCACCGCAGCAAAGCGCGACGATGCTTCATTCCAAGCCGGCGCGGTCGCCGGTTCGTAGCACACCACGGCGCTGGATTTGCGAACCACTTCGCGCATTTCCGCAAGCGAGCCTAGCTCGCCCCTGGCGCGGACCTGAGTGAGCAGATTGCCCATGGCCGTGGCCTCGACCGGGCCGGTAACAACCGGACGCTGAGAGGCGTCGGCGGCAAATTGATTCAAGAGCTTGTTTTGCGAACCGCCGCCGACGATGTGAATCACTTCAATTTTATTGCCGGTAAGTTCTTCCAGTGAACCGAGCGTTTCACGATACTTCAGCGCGAGGCTCTCATAACAGCAACGTATGAGTTCGCCGTCGGTCTTCGGCACAGGCTGCCTCGTCTCGCGGCAAAATTCCTGGATCGCCTTGGGCATGTCCTGTGGATTAAGGAAGCGTGGGTCGTTGAGATTGACGAGGCTGCGGAGCGGGTTGGCCCGCGCAGCCAAACGGACCAGCTGGGCGTAATCATGGTTGCGTCCGGCAGCGTCAAAGGAGCGCTTGCACTGTTGCACCAGCCAAAGTCCCATGATGTTTTTCAACAGGCGATAGCCATCCAGACCACCCTCGTTGGTCATGTTCAGCTCGAGCGCGCGCGCCGACAGATTCGCTTTTTGAACTTCCACTCCCATCAATGACCAAGTGCCCGAGCTGATGCAGGCCCAGTTGGCTTTGCCTGTATTGGTTGTCGGCACACCCGCGACAGCGGATGCGGTATCATGCGACGGCGGGGCTACGACTTTCACACCCGCGAGACTGGTCCGCTGGGCGAGTGATTTACGAATGACGCCCAGGTCAGTGCCAGGCGCAACAAGCTTCGGCAGAAAATGCGTAGGCAGGCCAAGTTTCTTTAGCAGCGGCAACGACCAGTTGCGCTTCGTCGGATGTAGAAACTGCGAGGTCGAGGCAATGGTGAACTCGGCCTTTTTTGCGCCACACAAACACCAATGCAAAAAGTCCGGCATGAACAGCAGCGTGTCCGCCGCGTCCAGAATATCCGGCGAATACTCCTTCCATGCGAGCAACTGATAAAGTGAGTTCAGCTCCATGAACTGGAGTCCGGATTGGGCGAAGATTTCCGCACGTGGCACTTTCTTGAATGTCTGCTCCATCAGTCCATATGTGCGTAGGTCGCGGTAATGATACGGCTGGCCGAGGATTTCGTCCTGCTTGTTTAATAACACGAAGTCCACTCCCCATGTGTCCGCACCAACGGAGACAATTTGTTTGCCAAATCTTTTTCCGGTAACTGCCAGGCCGTTCTGGATTTCCGACCAGAGCCGCAGCACGTCCCAGCGAATCGTGTCGCCCAGTGCCACCGGGCCGTTGGCAAAACGATGAATTTCCTCCAGCTGGATTTTTCTGCCGTTCCAAATGCCACAAATCACCCGGCCGCTTTCTGCGCCAATATCAATTGCAACATATACTTGTATTCCGGGCTTCACAGGATCAATGTGTGTCAGCTAGAACGATCTCATCGTCGTGCTCCATCGCGGCCAGAACATTCAGTAAGTCTGGACTGATGCAGGAAGAAGCGATGCTTTTGAGCATAAGTGGTTTAACGCAGGTTCTTGCCGTAAAGCGATCCGAAATTCGCACAGGCACGGAAGTCTGCGCCTTCCAAATCCGCCGTGCCAAAGGCCGTCCACGCACCCGGACGAAAAATTTTTTCTTCGCCCACGTTGTGCATGTAAACCGGGATGCGCAGCATCGCGGCAAGCATGATCAAATCCGCCCCGATGTGACCGTAACTGATCGTGCCGTGGTTCGCGCCCCACGCATTCATCACTGAATACACGTCGCGGAAAACTCCCCTTCCCGTCAGATTCGGCACGAACCAGTGTGAAGGCCACGTCGGGTTCGTCCGCTCTTCGAGGACGGAATATATTTCTTTCGGCAAATCCACGAATTGGCCTTCGGCAATCTGTAACGCCGGTCCAAGCCCTTTGACCAGATTCAGACGGAACATCGTCACTGGCATGTTCGCATGTGTCCCATAGGCGCTGGAAAATCCGCCGCCCCGGAAATACTCGTAAATCGCGGGGGGCCAAGTCGTCGCTGCAAGACACGCTTGCGCCTCTTCAGGTGTGATTTCCCAGAACGGTTTCATCACCGCCCGACCGTTGCGCGTCTGTTTGCCGCAACCATCAAGGGCTGCGGCACCGGAGTTGATCAGGTGCAATAACCCGTGCGCCGCCGTGCCGGTGAGTTCTCGCCCGGTCGCGCGCTTAACTGCGTCCGGACTCCAATAGGTCCGCACGTCGGCAAAAATTTGGGCGCTGTCGGTCAATAGATGTCCCATCAACATGCAAAGGCCGTTCAACGAATCATTTTCAGTCGCCACCAAATATGGTTCGCGGATCCCGTTCCAGTCGAAGGACGAACTCAACAAGGCCTCAAGGAAATCTCCATTGGGGTAATGATCTGTCCAGTGCCTTTGACCCTGGAATCCGGAAAGAATCGCATTGTGTCCGAGCGCTTCCTCGCCGAAGCCGAGTTTTGCCAGACACAGATTGCCGATCATCAGGTCACGGACAATCATCGCGGATTTCACCACGAAGTCCCATTCCCAGTCCCTGCGTTTGCGGGTGCGCGAAGCCTTGTTATAGTCCTTTCCTGTGGGACAATTCTTCTTCACCCACGCCAGCGCACGCTTGAATTCCACTTCGTCGTAAATTTTTTCCTCGATGCGACGGACCAGTTCCGTCATGTCCACGCACTCCACTCTCATGCCAAAATAATCTTCAAACAAATCCTGGTTCACCATCGAGCCGGCGATGCCCATGGAAACTCCGCCGACCGACAGATACGACTTGCCGCGAATCGTGGCAACGGCAACGCCGGCCTTGACGAAGCTGAGAATTTTTCCGCGCACGTCATCGGGAATCATGGTGTCGCCGATGTTCTGCACGTCGCGTCCGTAAATGGTGAACGCTGGCAATCCCTTTTGAGTGTGCCCGGCGCTGACGGCGGCAAGATAGACCGCGCCGGGTCGTTCCGTGCCGTTGAAACCCCAAATCGCCTTGGGCACGCTGGCATCCATGTCCATTGTCTCCGAGCCGTAGCACCAGCACGTCGTCACCGTGAGCGATACGCCCGCGCCTTCCTTGCGGAATTTTTCCGCCACCATCGCCGCCTCCGCCACGCCGCCGATACAACGGTCGGCAATTACGCATTCGACGCGCAGTCCGTTTGAATGACGCAATGTTGACATGATGAGTTTGGCGACGTTATTCGCCATGGTCATCGTGGTCTTTTCGAGCGATTCGCGAACGCCTTGCAAACGCCCGTCAATCGTCGGACGGATGCCGACCTTGGGCATGTCGCCGACGAGACGGTTGACTGGAGGATTGAGCTTCAAACTGGTGCTGACGGGCGAGATTTTCATTTGCTTGGTGATTTCAAGGTATTCATAACGAAACCAAGCGTATCGAAAAAGTTCCGAAACAGAGATGAAAATACATAGACAACGGGAATCTTCATGCCGCGATTCTGAAATCCGGCGAACACACCACGGATGTAGTTCGACCATTTCGGCTGGCCTTTGGTGACGGGCGTGGAAACGTCAATCGTTGCACTCTCCTTGAACTGCGTGTCGTAAATGGAAATCTTTCCGGTAATGGTCGCCGCGTCGGCAGCCATGATGGCGTAGCGTTCAATGGCTATCGGCAAAACGAAGCCGTCGTTGTAATCGGTGTGTTCGCCGATCACATTGCCACGGCCGGACGTGACAACAATCCAGCGCGGAGAACGACCATAGTGTTTTTTAAATTCAGCTGCGACGTGAGCGGCGAGTTTTTTGAGTGTCATATAAAAATTAAAAACCTTCGCTCTCGCAGACGAAGGTTGCTTGATATTGGCAACGTTAACAATGATGCTAATTCTTATCATCCGATAAAATCTCAATTCAAATTCATGTTTCCGTTCAAGGTGATGGACTTGCCTTTTTTGATTTTGAAATCAACTGTTTTACCTCCGTAACTGACGGAGCAGGGTTCGCCCGTGTCCGAACGGATGGTGGCCGAGGTCAGCCTTTCATCCTGCCAAGCAATGTCCACTTGAAATCCACCGCGTGCACGCAGGCCGGAAACTTTTCCGTCTTTCCAAGCATCCGGCAGCGCGGGTAGCAAGTGAATCATGCCGTTTTGGCTTTGCAGCAGCATTTCGCCGATGACTGCCGGCACGCCGAAGTTGGCGTCAATCTGGAACGGCGGACAGGCGTCGAACATGTTGGGATAAACGCCGCCACCTTTGTCGTATCTGATCTCCTGCGTGGTCACGGGAAAAAGCGCCTTGCGCACAAGCAACCACGCATGATTGCCGTCACCCAGCCGCGCCCACAACGCCGCCTTGTAAGCATACGACCAACCCAAACCGTCATCGCCACGAACTTCCAATGTTTTCCGGGAAGCTTTTGCCAAATCTGGCGTGCCGTCAGGCGTGATTTCGTCGCCGGGATATAAGCCCCAGAGGTGTGAGATATGACGATGCTGCGGTTCCGGTTCGGCAAATTCCTGCAACCATTCCATGACCCGTCCGTCGGAACCGATTTGGGTTGGCGCGAGCCGCGCGCGTTTGGTGATCAATTCATTTCGGAAATCCTCGTCAACACGCAGAATTTTTGACGATTCAATGCAAGCGGTGAACAAGTAGCGGATCATTTGCGAATGCACCGTCGTGCCCAACGAAATCGTGGCCTGCCGTCCGTCCGCCGTTTGAAAATGATTTTCTGGAGAATTGGCCGGCGCGATGACCAGCCAATGATGCTTCGGTTCTTCAATCAGCATGTCGGCATAAAATCGCGCCGAACCTTTCATGATCGGATACGCCCATTGCAAAAAATTTCGGTCGAGCGTGAAAAGATAATGATCCCACAAATGCTGGCATAGCCATGCCGAACCGCCTGCTGTTGCGCCCCACGAAGCTGACTCACCCGGCGACGTGAAACCCCACGGATTGGTGATGACATGCGCCACCCAGCCGCGCGCGTTGTAATATTCATGCGCCGTTTTCGCGCCCGGTTCTTGCAGTGAAGAAATCAGAGCGAACAATGGTTGTGTCAAATCCGAAAGATTAGCGACTTCCGCCGGCCAATAATTCATTTCCACGTTCACGTCCAAATGCCAGTCGCCGTTCCACGGCGTATGAATTTCTTCCGCCCAAATGCCTTGAAGATTCGGCGGCAAGCCGCCCGGTCGCGACGAAGAAATCAAAAGATAACGGCCGAAATTAAAATACAGCGCTGCCAACCCCGGATCGCCCGAACCATTTTCAGCCGTTTTGATTCGTTCAGGCGTCGGTTTTTCCGCCGCTGCCGTATCAAGCGGATCGAGTTGTAGTGAAACGCGCAGGAAATATTTTTGATAATCTGCTATATGCGCTTTGCGAAGTGGCTTGAAAGATTTTTTTGTGGCCTGATTCAAATCTTCCAATGTTGCTGCCCAAGGGTCTTTTGTTTGCCGTCCGGCGAAACCTTGATAATCCGTTCCGGCAGCAATCAATAAAACAACTTCATTGGCGTTGCGCACGCTCAATACATTTCCGTGAACGAAAACTTGGCCGCCGCGATTCAAAACCCGGATGCGCGCAACATAACTAACACCTTTGCCATCCACACCGTTATCAAGCTGGCCGGTCATCAGCAAACCGTTGGCACCGTCGCCAACCGTTTCAAATCGTTCCGGTCGGTCGAGCCGCGCGTCGAAGGAAATTTGTTTGGATTGATTCGCGCTTAAACGCAGAACTATCACTTGATCCGGCGCGCTCACGAACATTTCGCGTTTGAATTCCACGTCGCCGCGCTGGTATCGCAAGCGCGCTACCGCGTCGTTGAGATTTAATTCACGCTGATAATTTGTGACCGGGGCATTTGTATCGTTTGATAAAAATGACAGATGAAGGTTGCCGAGCACTTGGTAGCAACCATATTGGGTGCCGCCTGAACCCGGACCTTTACAAGTGAAGCTGGCGTTCACGAGGGCCTCGGCTTCGGGATTTTTCCCCTCAAGCAATAATTTTTGAATCTCGGGCAAAGCTTTGTAAGCGTCCGGGCGGTCGGCATCCTGACGCGAACCCGACCAGACGGAACTTTCATTCAGTACAATCCGCTCATCATCTACGCCGCCGAACATCATCGCGCCCAATCGCCCGTTGCCCAACGGTGAAGATTCCGTGAAATCTCTTGCCGGCGCGTCGAACCAAATTGTTGTTGCTGACGGGATATATTTATTTTCGGCAGCGAATAAAGGCATCGCAGTTGTAAGCGCGAAGATTGAAATGAAAAAGGAACTACAGGTTTTTTTTGCGTTCATAAAGTTATTTGTCTAATCGCAAAATAAATCCGCCGCGCGATGGAATTTGATGCTGCCATTCGTTTGAACCATCCGACGGCGTGACGGCGAAGTGAGCGACCAGGAATCGGTTTCAGCTGCCGCAGAAAGTTGGCCGGCCATAAAAATTGACGAGGCAACAAAAAAGGAACCGAACCCAAAATATTTTTTTAGTCCCGAATACATGGTGAACTTCATTTAGTTCAATGGTTGATGATCACGAACCGAGTTCGATGACGGAGGCTTCGACGGCGTGCGCACAGGAAGGCACAATGCCATCGCGCATCAGTACTTCGCCGGTGAATGTTTTCCCTTCCTGCGGGATGGCGGCGCGACCCGGCGCAGGATTGAGTTCGTGGATCGTATAATTTTTCGCCGGATCAAGTCCTTGCGGATGCACCGGTGATTGCGGGCCGTCTTTCAATTGAAACACAAAGACGACGGTGCGTGCGCGATCAGGTGAAACGAAATCCAGTGCGCCGCGAAAACCTTCATGCGGATTTTCCAAGCGATACAGATCACCAAGTTGCGTGACGTCACGGATTCGTTTGTAGGCGCTGATGGCTCCGGCGCATATGGCTTTGTCCTGCGCCGACAATTTATTCAAATCCAAATCCATCCCGAACCGCGCACTCATCGCCACACTGCACGCGAAGTGCATCGGCCGATTGCCCCAATGTGTGACGTGGCTGGCGATGGCCATCGGCGGGAAAAAATATGAGTAATCCCATTGCATCGGCACGCGTTGCGTCGGATCGGTGTTGTCGCTCGGCCAGAATTCGTGAAAGTATTTCAATGCGCCATAATCCACGCGTCCGCCGCCGCCGGAACAAAGCATCAATTCGGTGTCCGGAAATGCCTGCGCTGTTTTGTCCATAAGCGCGTAAAGCGCATTCACATAATCAATCCACAGATGCGACTGCCGATCCGGTGCGAGATAAGAAGAACCCGGCTGGGTGAGATAGCGGTTGCAATCCCATTTCGCATAGCTGATGTCCGGCACACCAAGTATATTTTGGATGGACTGCCACTCAAACGCCTGCACTTTGGGACGCGTGAGGTCCAACACCAGTTGATTGCGTTGCAATTCCAATGCGCGCTTCGGCTGACGAATCACCCAGTCGGGATGCTGCTCGAATAATTCGCTCTTGGGATTCACCATTTCCGGTTCCATCCAGATGCCGAAGCGCAGACCGCGCTTGACCGCTTCGGTAGCGAGCGGCGCGAGTCCGTCCGGCAGACGCGAACGATTCGGCTGCCAATCACCGAGACCGGCATGGTCATTCACGCGCGGATATTTATTTCCGAACCAGCCGTCATCCAGCAAAAACAACTCCACGCCCAATGCTTTGGCGGGATCGTAAAGGCCGACAATACGGCTAAAATCAAATTCAAAACCGGTTGCCTCCCAGTTGTTCAAGAGCACGGCGCGCGTTTTGTGGCCATCGCGCATTCCAAAATCGCGCGCCCATCTGTGCAATTTCCGGCTCATTTCGCCTAGGCCGTTCGCGCTCCAAACCCAGATCATTTTCGGCGTGGTGAAAGTTTCGCCCGGATTCAAGTGATATGCGGAAGCAAAGGGATTCACGCCGCACAAGGCATGGATATTTTCACCGTTGTCGTCAAACGCACACTGGAAACTGCCGGACCATTCGAGCGAACCGGCCAGCACGCGACCGCTGTTTTCCACCGGCGGGCCGTCAAGTGAAAGCACAAAGGATGGATTTTGAAACTGATCCGCGCGCACGCCCATTTTGGAATCCAAAACTTTTGTGCCGGGCGTGATTTGCTCCGTGATGGGCGTCAACATTTCCTTCGCCCAATCGCCGAAGAAATGTGTCAGATAAACATTCTTCGGCGGGAGCAACAGCGCGGTCGAGGCCATGCGTTCCAATGTCACCGCGCCGGATTCATGATGAATAATTCCCGTCCATTCTTCCACCACGTCCCGCTCGCGGTCGGCGCGAAAGTTCAATGTGACTTCCAGCGGATAAGCTGGATCGTGCAACTTGATTTGAGTCAATTCACGACCGGCGTCATCATTCGTCCGCGTGACGCTCTCAAAAAACAACGCCGTCGAAGTGTTGCCATCGGCGTGAACAACTTGCAAAGCCGGTTCCCAAACATAACCATCACCCGCTTGCGGATAACTTTCGTGCGTTCGCAACAATTTTTCGTTCCCATCGGCAGTACCAACCGCGCGTTGATAAAGTCGTCCATCGTCGCCAACTTCAAAATTTAAAGCGAAATTTCTTGTGCTCACGCAGAATTTGTTGGCTGCCACCGGATTGGCCACGCCGTTTTCAGCGACGAACAATGTGGCCGCCACACCTAGCGCAAAAAGATAAAACTGTATTTTCATATTTCTCGAAAAAATTGAGGGCTTACGTTCCAAGTCGCAGACGGATTTGCCACGTCGTAAAATCGCCCGCCGCGACCACGCCGCAGTGATTTTGTTCCGCAGCCAGATTCAATGCGTCGGAGTCGGCATTGAGCACATGCACTTCAAAGCCCTGCTCCGGTCGCACGGCAAAAGAATGGGTGGGGGCTTTCATGGTGATAAAAGCTGTCAGATTGATAACCACCGGTCTTTCAAAATCGTTCGACGAAGAACTTTAAACATGGGTTTTATAGTTTTCATTGGGCTTGGTTACTATTTGCAACAATGAATTGGTTCTTACTCATGTTTCACCCGTGTTCAATATTCTTCGCTGAAGGAAATTGCAAGACCGGGGAACGGCAATGATGTAGCTTCTTTACAGTAACACCAAACAAATGACAAAAAGACATCAATATGTCCGTGGCGTAGAACTGCCCTCGCCCAAGATGACTGGTTCACGAAGGTTTGTAAAAAGCACTTCAGAAAATGAATGGTCATGTGTTCACGTGGTTTGGTGAGTTGTTCATTCGTATGCCTTATGAGCAGTGCTTTATTTAAATATAGTGGCATGACCACCAAATCATTCAGGAAAGCTCCGCTTCAAGCCTTTACTTTGATTGAACTGCTGGTGGTCATCGCCATTATTGCCATTCTCGCGGCCATGTTGCTGCCTGCTTTGGCCAAGGCCAAGCTCAAAGCGACGGAAGCTGCCTGCTTGAGCAACCAGAAACAGTTGGGACTGGCGTTTACGATGTATGTGAATGACAACAACGGAAACTTAATAGAATACAACCCGGCCAATTTTAAGGAAGCGGGCGGTTTTTGGGGGTTGGATGACAGTGCTCCGGGAGACTGGACCTCACCAGCCTTCGCTTTGGCGGATGTGCAGGGTGATTTAACAACGAATAATTTGATTTATCAGTATGCCCCGAATTCGGCGGTCTACCACTGTCCCGGCGATGTTCGGTTCAATTTGCCCATCGGCACCGGTAATTCGGTCGGCTGGGCCTATGACAGCTATGCGGTCACGGAAAATGTGACGGCTAACCTCGATTTTGGCGATAGTTTTTCCAAGGAATCACAAATAATGAGGTCTGCCGACTGCGTAATTTTCGCCGAGCAAGCCGATACCCGGGGATACAATGAAGGAGGCTTTGCGTTGGCTGCCACCGGGGGAAATATAGTCGCGGCTGACAACCGGATTGATTTTACCGACGTGTTTTCCACCTATCATGGTCCGGTCGGGACATTTTCTTTTGCCGATGGCCATGCTGAAGCTCACACGTGGCAGGATTCGGCGATTTTAACCGACGGAAAAGCTGCTCAGGCAATTGGTTCTAATGGATACCAATATAGCAATTTTCCACTCCAACCCAGCCAAACCGGCCCTGATGCGGATTGGATTTACCAGCACTTTGAATCTCCGACCGATCCCTAACGTCAAAAATCGCAACCCCACAACATGAAAATAAATAATACCATCCACTGTCTTCACGGCAGGTTTCTTGTCACCACCGGCTTGCTGCTGGCAACCGTTTTTTCGGTTCGCGCAAATTATGAGAGTACCGTGCTCAACGACCATCCCCTGGCATATTTCGCGCTGAACTTAATCATTGATAACAGTGGCACGGCAACTGACTTGTCCGGTAATGGAAACAACTCATCGTATTACAACATTTACCCTGCTCCCGGACCGACTGCTTATATTACTAACAGCGCCAGCTTTGCCGGCTCTTCAGTGGAATCATTCGTTGACTTGAGCAGTGGCGCCAATGCCGGGATCTTGAATTTTGGCGGTCTAATTACCATGGAAGCCTGGGTGCAATCAACCAACACAACCCAGGGGCCGGCCGACATACTCGGCAAGGGTTATGACAGCTCCTTGAACTATGACGAGCTGGTCCTGAGGGCAAACGACGGCGTCAATTATTACGGAGGCACCTACAACAACATCAACGGAGGCGCCAGCGCCAGCGGCGGCGAGCAGACGACCAACTGGACCTATCTGGTTTCCACCTATGACGGGACCAATTGGAATCTTTATGTGGATGGACAACTGGTGGGCCAGGGTGCGGACACTGTGGGAGCGATCAATTTTTCTGACCCGTGGGCGATTGGGACCGGATCAGCCGATGGCTTCAGCCGCTTTTATCAGGGCAATATTTGCCAGGTGGCTTTATATACCAACGCCCTGACGCCCGCGCAGGTCTTGAACCATTACTACGTGGCCGAAATAAATGCTTCTCCGGCGACCTCCGTCCCGATCATTGTCACTCAACCACAATCTCAAGCCGGTTTCATCAACGGTTCGATAACCTTCACCGTCAGTGATGTCAGTTCCTTGGCAACGACCAATCAATGGTACAAGGGTGGTTCTCCTCTTGCCGGACAGACCAGCACGTCTCTCACCTTGAACGACCTGCAATTGACCAACGCCGGTAATTATTCAGTAGTGGTGGGCAACGCCAACGGAACCACCAATAGCGCCGTGGCCGTTCTGACTGTCTCCAGCGGTAACAATCTCCGCTGGAATGATGGGGGCAGTAGCGGCGTTTGGGACACCGATAACACCGCCAACTGGCTCAACCTAGCCAACAGCGAACAAACGGTTTTCAATACCGGCGATGCCGTGTTGTTTGATGATACGCCGGGTAATTCGACTTCCATCAGCATCAACACGAATGTCTCGCCCAGCGTCGTGACGGTGAATTCCAGTACAAACAATTTCACCTTTGGCGGTTCGAGCAGCCTGACCGGCCCTGCCAGCTTGATCAAGAAAGGCACCAGCACGTTGACCATCGTCAGTCCGGCGAATTTTACCGGTCCGGTCACGATCAGCGGCGGGGTGGTCTATGCGGGGGACTTTTCCTTCAAAAATGTTTCCTCGGTGACCGTTACGAACAATTCCACGATGGATTTTGGCGGCAGCACGTATAACACCGGCCAGCCCATCACCGTTTCGGGTACCGGCGTGAATGGTGAAGGCGCTATTTATAATAGTTACGACGACGACCCGGCTGAAGAGTTGAACATTACGCTGACTGGCGACACGAAGTTTGGCGGCTCCGCCCGTTGGGATTTGGCCGCTGGCTCGCAAATCAGCGGCGCGCACAACCTGACGATTGACATGTCGGCTGATGCCCCCGATAACTTCTATAGCCAATGGAACACCCTGACCGTTGGGTCCAATCTATCGGGAATCATCCTGACCAATGGGAGTGGGGTCGCCACCAACGAAAGTAATCTCGGGATGTCATACATGGACACGAGTTGCCAAAATCCCGGCACGGTCTTTACCGTCGGCACTAATTGTCAGATGATTTTTTATAGTGGTGGATTTAATGGAAGCATCCATGTCCTCAACGGCGGGACGGTATATATCTATTCGGCAGACGTTGCCTTCAATGGCAGCAACCTTGTTTTTGAAAATGGTGCCGCCTGGGAAACCTTTTATAATAGTGGTTCCAACCCCATCAACAGCGCCGTTACCTTGAATGGCGTCGCTCACTTTGTGCTTGGCGACCACCAGATGGTTTACACAAATGTAATCAGTGGTTCAGGCGGCTTTGTATTAGACTACTTTAATAACGAGATGGTATTGACGGCACCTGACACTTACAGCGGGCCAACCATCATCGGCAGCAGTGGCAATAGCCCGGAGGTGGTTTTGACCGGCAACGGTTCCATTTCGCTGAGTTCACTCATTTTCTTCGGCGGCAGCACTCCTACTGTGCCGCACATCGATGTGAGTGGCCGGTCTGACAAAACCTTGACGCTTGCCAGCGGCCAGACTTTGGGTGGTATTGGAACCATCAACGGCAGCTTGATTGTCTCTTCCGGTGCGACCCTGTCGCCGTCTGGAACCAACACAACGATTGGCATTACAACGGGAGCCAACGCCACTGGCACAATTGCTGTCACCAATGCCGTCACCCTTAATGGCACGACTACCCTCAAGTTGGATGGTTCGGGTGTCAATGACGAGGTTCAAGCAGGTGCCGGCATCACCTACGGCGGCACGTTGAATCTGGTCAATATCAGCGGCGCGCCGTTGGCGAATGGCAATCTCTTCCAAATCTTCAGCGCGGCAAGTTATTCGGGTTCATTTGCCAATATCGTGCCGGCCACACCTGGAGCAGGCCTGGCATGGGACACGTCGCAATTGAACACCGGGTTCATAAGTGTGGTGACTGCGCCTTCACAGCCGGTGATCAACAGCACGAAGGTATCGGGTGGCGACCTGATCTTTAGCGGCACGAACGGTGTGGCGAACGGCACCTACTATGTGCTGACGAGCACCAACCTCACCACGCCGCTGACAAACTGGATGACTCTGGCAACGAACACTTTCAGCGCCACCGGAACTTTTAATGTCACCAATGCCATCAATCCAAATATTCCAAAACAATTCTACCTGCTTAAATAGTTTGTTGCTGTGACATTCATAACAAACCGCCGGACTAAAATAGTGGTCCGGCGGTTTGCCTATTAGTGATGAGGATGTTACATTAAACTCAACCGGGAAGAACCATCCATTGTTTTTGCATGAGGGCTCAATATCAAATCGCCATCGGGGTTTTGTTAACATTTGTTTCCTTTTTTCCATCAAAGCCAGCCCAAGCGACCCCGTCCTTTCAGCAAGTTGGAAATATATTGGTGATGTCGAATGCAGCTGTCACTCTGGATTATAATTTGAATGCGGGCACGACGGATTTTTATTGGCAAAATTCAAAAAAGATTTCCGCCTTTTACAGCGGAGTTACCCTGAGCACGGGATACATCAAAGGCATCAATTACAGCAGTTGGAGTTACGCGGTCATTAGCAGCAATGAAGTGGTCGTCACCGCCACCGGGAGCGGACTGCCGGTAATGCAACAGCATTTTACTCTTGACCAAAATGACAGCTTTTTAGTTCGCGTGGACATGGTCGGAACAAACTTGAGCGCTAATTGGATGGGCCCGGTCGTTGTGGATTCGACCGGGTGGGTCAATATTGGCATTACCAATGACAACTGCGCGCTCGTTGTCCCCTTCGACGACGACGGTTTTGTTACTTACAACGCGATGCCAATGAACAGCTCCGGCAACGGTTATGAAGTCGGCGCGTTTTATGACAACACTTCCCGCAACGGACTTGTCGTTGGTTCGGTTACTCATGACACCTGGAAGACCGGGATTTTTTTCTCCGGCGCAAATAATGAACTGGCTTTGTTGAATGTCTATGGCGGTGCTATGGACCCGTGGGATGTGATGCCGCACGGATCGGTGGTTGGGAACGTCATTTCTTCACCCACGATATTTGTAGGTTTTGGGGCGGACTGGCGGGTGACGATGCAAAACTTTGCCGCCGAGAATACGAACTTTGCTCCCAGTCTGGCCTGGACGAATGGCGTCCCATTCGGTTGGAACAGTTGGGGTGTCATTCAACAAAATATCAGTTATGCCGACGCCATTGCCGTTTCGGATTACTTTTACGTCAATTTGATTGGCAATAATTTCAACGACAACGGCACGGTTTATATCAATCTTGATTCTTATTGGAATAACTTGAGCGGCTCGCAGCTTCAAAGTTTCGTCAGCCATTGCCATGCTCACGGTGAAAAGACGGGTATTTATTTTGGACCGTTTGTCTATTTTGGCACTGCCGCTCAAGGTTCAAATACACTGGTAACTGGCAGTTCCACTTATTATTGGAGCGATGCCTACTTGAGAACCACAAATGGGGGGGTGCAGACGGTTGACGGTGGCATAGCGCTGGATCCGACTCATCCCGGTACACAACAAATGATCAATTATTACATCAATCAATTTACCAACTGGGGGTTCGACTACATCAAACTCGACTTCCTGTCGCACGGCGCTTTGGAAGGTGTCCACTATGACACGAATGTGACAACCGGGATTGAGGCCTACAATCAGGGCATGCAGTATGTGCTCAATCAAATCGATGGCCGCATGTTCATCAGCGAATCCATTTCACCACTTTTTCCTTATCAATACGGCGACAGCCGGCGCATTGCTTGTGATGCGGAAGCCTCTCTGATTGCCAACACCGAATACACGATGAACTCCGTTTCCTACGGTTGGTGGCTTGACAATTTATACCAGTTCAACGACCCCGATATTATGGTGTTTAATGGTTATGGTGCCACCACCAATGAAAACCAAAGCCGGCTCATCAGCGGTGCAGTGACCGGACTTTTTCTTGATGGCGATGCTTTGACCAATTCAAGCGCACAAAGCAACGTGCAGGAATTGCTGACCAACCAGGCCATAGATAATGTTGCCCGCGTGGGCCAAACATTTACGCCTGTTGAAGGCAACACCGGCACCAGTGCCGTCAACATATTTGCCCGCCAGGATGGCGCAACTTGGTGCATTGCTGTTTTCAACTATACTTCCAGTGCCACGAACGAAACGGTCAATCTAAGCCGTGCCGGTCTGCCGTCGGGAAGTTACAATGCGACCAATTTGTGGGATGGTACGGCAACGGTTGCGAGCGGCTCTTTCAATGTGAACTTGAATGCCAAACAATCCAAGTTGTTTCAATTAACTGCCGTTGCTCCAGCGAATTTGCGATGGAGCGCGAGCAATAATGACGGAGTCTGGGACACGGGTATTTCGACGAACTGGATCAATTTGGCGAACAGCCAACAGACTGTGTTCAACACCGGCAACCAGGTGTTGTTTGATGACACCGTCGGCGTGCCGGCCAGTGTGACTGTGAACGGCACGGTTTCACCCGGCCTCGTCACCGTCAATTCCAGCACCAACAACTACACCTTCAGCGGTTCAGGCAGCATCAGCGGGGTGGGCAGCCTTGTCAAGGAAGGTTCTAGCACGTTGACCATCGTCTGCCCGGCCAATTTCACCGGTCCGGTGACGATCAGCGGCGGCACCATTTATGCCGGCGATTTTTCCTTCACTGACGTTTCTTCCATCACCATCACCAACAATTCCACTTTGGATTTTGGCGGCGGCTCTTACACCCTGCCCGTCACCGTTTCGGGTGCCGGCGTGAATGGTGAAGGCGCTATTTATAATAGTTACAGCGATTACCCCCTTGAGGACTTGAACATCACGCTGGCCGGTGCCACAACCTTTGGCGGCAGCCAGCGGTGGGACTTATATGAAGGTTCGATCAGCGGCCCATACAACGTAACCATTAGTTGGAGTAACAGTGGTGGTTACGGAGAATGGAATACGGCGACCATAGCCACAAATGTCGGCAATATCGAACTGGCCACCGGCGCGCTGGGCATAAAAAGCATGGGAACAAGTTTTGGTAATCCAGCCAGCACCTTCACCGTTGATTCCGGGACGGAATTGGATTTCTGGACTGGTGATCCCGGTTATGCCAAAATCTTTCACGTCCTGACCAATGGCCTCTTTCAATTCCTGACTGGTTTTACGACATTCAATGGCAATTTCACGTTGGAAAATGGCGCTAACCTTGACGCGTTCTATGGTAGTGGCAACCAAACGATGAATGGCAGCTTCACCTTGAACGGCATTGCGCACTTCATGCTTGACGATGCTAATTTCATCTTCACCAACGTCATGAGTGGCACGGGTGGTTTTGTGTGGGATGCTTACAATCACCAAATGATCCTCCAGGCGGCCAACACCTACAGTGGTCCGACGGTCATTGGAGGCGGCCTGACGTTGGCGTTAAGCGGCAATGGTTCCATCTCCGATAGTTCGCTGATCTTCTTGGGCGGCTCCAACCCGACGAATGATTCGCTCGACGTGAGCGGTCGCTCCGATCAAACGTTGACACTCGCCAGCGGCCAGACCCTGGCCGGTGTCGGCGGCGTCGGCGGCAATCTGGTGGTCTCTGCGGGGGCGATAATCTCGCCGGCGGGAACCAATGTCACGCTCGGAATTACTGAAGGCAGCAATAGCACCGGTACCATCGCGGTGAGTAATGCCGTCACCCTGAACGGCACCACCGTCATCAAGTTGGATGGTTCGGGCATTAATGACGAGGTTCAAGCAGGCGCAGGCATTACCTACGGCGGCACCCTGAACCTGGTCAACATCAGCGGCTCACCACTGGCGAATGGCAACAGCTTCAATATTTTCAGTGCGAATACGTATTCCGGTTCGTTTGCGAACATCACACCGGCCACGCCCGGAGCGGGTCTGGCATGGGACACATCGCAATTGAACACCGGATTTATAAGTGTGGTGGTGACTTCACAGCCGGTGATCAACAGCACGATGGTGTCGGGTGGCAACCTGATCTTCAGCGGCACGAACGGAGTGGCGAATGGAAATTACTCGGTTTGGACGACGACCAATCTCGCGACTCCATTCACAAACTGGCTGACATTGTTGACGAACACCTTTGACGCGATGGGCTCATTCAGCGTTACAAACCCCATCTCTCTCGGCAGCCCACAGCAGTTCTATCGCATCCAGTCACCTTGATCTCAAAATTGCTGGTTAATTTATGAATATGATCAAATTCATTCTACTTTTCGCGTTTACGACTAACCTCGCATTCCTGGTTGGCGCTCAACCGGCCAATTATCCCCCACCGGCACGCGAATCCATCGAATGGTGCGACATCTGGATTTCGCACGCCAACGAAACCAATCTTCCGCGCGTTCTCTTGATCGGCGATTCGATCACGCGGGCCTATTATCCCGAGGTCGAAAAACATCTCGAAGGCAAGGCTTACGTCGCCAGACTATCCAGCTCGGCTTTTATTTCCGATCCGGTTCTGCTCAAGCAGATTGAGATGGTGCTCGATGAATATAGGTTCGACGTGATCCATTTTAACAACGGTATGCATGGCTGGCAGCACAGCGAGAAAGAATATGGCGACGCTTTCCAAACATTTCTGGCGGCGATCAAAACTCACGCGCCCAACGCCAAATTGATTTGGGCCAATACGACCACGTTGAAAGTTTCCAAAGTATTGCCACCGGACGATCAAACCCAAGCGTCAGACGAGCGCATTGCCGCGCGGAACGCCATTGCACTTGAATACATCCAGCCGCAGGGCATTGACGTGGATGATCTCAACACACTTGGCGAAGGACACCCCGAATATCACAGCGACAATGTGCATTTTAATGATCAGGGAATTGCTTTGCAGGCCACACAGGTCGCCACGCATATCGAAAAAATCCTGAATCCTTGAATCAAGGTTCGTTGGCAACCGGGTTGCGCAGCGCGCCGATTTTTTCGATTTCAATCGTCACATTATCCCCGGATTTCAACCAGCGCGGCGGTTTTTGCGCCATGCCAACACCATGAGGCGTGCCGGTCAAAATTACCGTGCCGGGCAGTAGCGGCGTGCTGCCGCTCAAAAATTCGATCAGCGCCGGCACGTCAAAAATCATGTCGTTGGTGTTCCAATCCTGTATGACATCGTCGTTCAACCATGCAGGAGCGTTGGTCAAGCGGTGAAAGACGCAGAGGAATTGCGAAGATTGAGCCGTTCCGCCAAGACTGGCATTTGGAAGGCATCCTGTATCAAGCCAAGCATGAGCATGACGGCAACGGGGAACAGTTGCCGATAACCGAAGTCTGTTCACCGATGCTGCAAAAAATTATGAGTCGCAATGCGGGCTGTTCCCAAACGGATGGTATGCCCGCTACGTGAGGTAAGAGTCTGCTCGCTGATTCTGAAAAATTGAGCGGTATTCGGGCTGCCATAAACGCCATTGGTGGCGGTTGTCCAATTTACAAGGTCGGGGCTGACTTGAAGCGTGATTTGAACCTGATTCGTGCCGGGCGGCACGATAAGGGTTTGATTCGGGTTATAGGCTACGGGAATGAATTTGACGGTGATGTAGGAGGGGTATGGAACAGCATAATTGCCAATGGATGGATTTACTGAAATTGTTGCAGGTCCGACAACAATGCTTCCGGTGTTTAAATAAAAGGAATTGGTATTACCTTGCATTTGACAAGTAATCTGCGCCGCTCCTCCAGATAATGTAGTATCCACTAGATACCACTTCAACAGTTTGTCCGCTTTGAATTTGTAAAATGCCGGGAATGCTTTGGAGGCAACCATTATCGCAAGTGTTGGTTGAAGAACTGGTTATCTCCATATAGCTTTTCGCCATCGCTTGACTCGTTAGAAAAATGCCGACAACTAACAATGAGTTTTTAATTATGTGGTGCATATAATTCCCTTATTTTGATTGGTTTATTTCTGCTTGGCTTCTTAACCAAGGTCTCAAATTCAGCGCGGTGGTCAAATCGCGGAATTGTTAAAGTTTGGATTAAATTACCAGATGGACAAGTTGTTATAGCGGAACGCCTCGCTGCAAACGAAAATTTTATAATTCGCGGTCAAACATTCCGGGGCAGATGGAGTGATTTTATAAAATTTCTACAGGTGATTGCTGATTCGTTTTATGTTGGCCCATTTCGAAATGCAATCAGCGAAGGCTCTGGCTCATATTATGACATTGCGATTGCCCGACGAATGACAAAGGATGAAGTCCTTGCAACGGATATAGGAGCTTTTCTAAATCAAATTTGAGATTGCGGCATCGGCTTGAACAAATATGGAATAACCAACGATGCCTGTTAATCTTGGTATCGAATTATCTTCATGGATTATTTGCCCGCGCTCCAGCCGCCGTCAATCATCAGCGCGCTGCCCGTGACCATCGCACTCTCGTCCGCCGCAAGATATAGCGCGGCGGCGGCCACTTCTTCCGGCGTGGCCATGCGTCCGTTCAACTGGGTTGAAGCCATGTCACGATAGGCGGCCTGCGGATCAGGATATTCCTTGAGCCGGGCGAGCACGAACGGCGTCTCGACGCGTCCGGGACAAATGCAGTTAAACCGGACGCCGGTGTGAGAGTGGTCGAGCGCCAACGCTTTGGTCAAGCCGACGACAGCAAATTTAGTCGCCGTATAGGCCAGCCGTTCTCGGACGGCGACAATGCCGGCAATGGAAGCCATGTTGATGACACTGCCGGATTTGCGTTCCAGCATCACGGGCGCAAAAGCTTTGCAACAATTGAAAACGCCGCGCACGTTCACGGCGTAGAGTTTGTCCAAATCGACGGAGCTTGTTCCCAGAAGTGTGCCGACGTGACCAACACCTGCGACATTCGCCAAAATGTCCGGTGCGCCGACAACTTGCGCTGCTTGTGCGCAGCCTGTTTCGCTCGTGACATCCAACGAAATAAATTTTCCGCCGATACGTTCCGCCTGCGCGCGTCCGTCCGTTTCATTATGGTCGGCGATCCACACGGTTGCCCCGGCTTGGACGAAGGTTTCTGCGATCGCCGCGCCGATGCCGGATGCCGCGCCGGTAACGAGAGCGGTTTTATTTTTGAGACTAAACACGATAAATCCTTTCTGCGTTGGTTTGGAATAATTTGGTTAAATCAGTTTCCGTTGCGACTATTAGAAAATCCTGTACGGTTTCGAGCCAGCGCCGGTAGTCTGTCGCCAATGTCGCCACCGGCCAGTCGCTACCGAACAAAACGCGGTCGAATCCAAAACATTCCAGCGCCAGTTCAAAATAGAATTGCAAATCAGCAGGCCGCCAGTTTTTCCATTCCGCTTCGGTCGTCAGGCCGGAAATTTTGCAGACGACATTTGGCGACGCCGCGAGTGCTTTCAAATCCGTCGCCCATGGCTCTTTTTTTTTGCCGCGCGCGTCCGGTTTGCCAAAATGATCCAGCACGAAGGTCACTTGCGGAACGCGGCGCACAAGTTCGGCAATACTAGGTAATTGCTCGTGCCGGATGCAGAAATCAAAAGTAAATCCAAATTCCGCGAGCAGATATACGCCGGTGACAAATTCCGGTCGTAAACAAAATTCTGAATCGCGTTCACCCTGCAAATTTCGGCGCACGCCCTTAACAAGCGGACGGCTGGCGAAGGCTTCGAGTTCGGCGCGGACGGCGTTGCCCTTTTCCAAAGGCGCGTGGGCGACAATGCCTTTCAAGCGCAGCTCACTTTCCGCCAGATCAGAAATCCAATCTACTTCCGCCAGGCTTTGCGCCGGATCAGCGCCAGACTCGACAAAAATTATTTTGTTCACGTTTGTGGTCGCGCTTGTTGCCGGAAAATTCGCCGGGAGAAAGGCGCGGTTCAAAGGTGGCAATGTGTCGAGCCACGAATAACGAAGCTGTGCTGGATTCCACAAGTGAACATGCGAATCAACGATGGATAAGCTGTTCATGCGTCAGGCCGGCTTCAAATCGCAGCTTGTGCCCGGTTCCTGCGGAGTTTGATAGACGCCGCCTTCGACTTTGCAAGGATGAACAAAGTGTTTGCGTAGGTGCGGGATATGTTCGAGAAAAACAACTTTGTGGCCGAGTGCGATGTGGTTGAACAAAACAAGGTGCTGATGCAATTGTCCCATGTCGCCAACGTGCGGCACAACGGGAATGTCAAACTTGCGCGAAAGCAAGCTAACGGCGAGAAATTCGCTCACGCCCGCCACTCGCACGGCGTCCACCTGAATGAACCCGGCGCATTTCACCTGCAAATAATTTTTGAAGACAACACGGTTCGGGACATGTTCGCCAAGCGCGAGTTTTGTCGGCGCGATGGCGTCGGCAAGCGTTTTGTGACCGAGCACGTCGTCGGGATGCGTCGGTTCTTCGATCCAAAATGGATTAATGGCACGGAGCCGCTGGCAAATGTCGAGCGCCTGTGGCAATGTCCATTGCTGGTTTGCATCAACCATCACGCGCGCTGTGTCGCCCGCAACTTCGCGGACAATTTTCGCGCGGCGCAAATCACGTTCTGGATCGCGCGAGCCGACTTTCAATTTCATCGCAGTGAAACCGGCGGCAATGGCGCGTTTGCAATTTTCGCGCACCTGTTCGTCGTCGTAGTTGAACCAGCCGACGGACGTGTCGTAACCGGGATAACCGGTTTTCAGGATGTCTTCGCGTGAATTCCACGTTGGCTGTTGATCGTGGAGAATTTTCAGCGCGAGCGATGCGGTGAGCTCGTCTTCGAGGTAGGAAAGATCCAGCGTCGCGACGATTTGCTCCGGCGACAGATCAAGGAGTAGTTTCCACAGCGGCACGCCACGCGTTTTGGCCCACAAATCCCAGCAGGCGTTTGTGACGGACGCGAGCGCGAGCTGCACGACACCTTTGTGCGGTCCGAGCCAGCGGAATTGTTGTTCGTCAGCCAAGGTGTGTTGCAACGCGCCAAAGCTGGCCATGATTTCATCGATGGATTTTCCGACGAGTTGCTGCGTGTAAAATTTGGCGGCTTCACAGACGAGTTGATTACCTTCGCCAAGCGTGAAGGCCAGTCCGACTCCGATCCTGCCCTTGTCGTCATGCAGTTCAGTTACGGCATAGGAATAAACGGGGTCTTTATGAATTGCATCGCTGCCGTGGCCGTGGCCAATCGGATAACGCAGGTCGCGGTTGGAAAAGGTCTCGATCATAAGCTCAAAGCGCCCGCCGGTAACCGAGTTCCGCGCCGCCGCTAACGTGCATGATATGGCCGGTAATGAAGCGCGCCTTCGCCGAAAGCAGAAAGACGCATGCGTCGGCAATCGCGTCGCCTTCCGGGCAATAACCAAGTGGATGTATTTCGTCAAGATACCGCTCCGTAAAATCAGGATCGGGCTGCTCGGAACACCACTGGCGCAGCATTGGCGTCCAAGCACCGGCGGGACAGACAGCATTCACCCGAATGCCGTGCTTCGCATAGTCGAGTGCCATGGACTTGGTCAGGGTGTTCATGCCGCCTTTGGTAGCGGTGTAGGCCGCGTGGATTTCCTGCCCGATGACTCCAACCAGGCTGGAAGTGTTGAGAATGCAGCCCTTGCTCGCCACCAGTGCAGGGAATGCGTGACGTGTTGTATGCAGCACACCCTTTAAGTTCACTTCGAATAGAGCATCCCACTCGGCATCGGTGGTTTCGTGAACCGGCTTTGAGGGATGTGAAATGCCTGCATTGTTATGAATGGCATCCAATCGACCGTAACGCGCCAGGGTTTTTTCAACTGCGGCCTTCACTTCGTCGTCACGTCTTATGTCGCAAACGATGCCGAGATGATCAGGGCCAAGTTCGGTCGCGACGTTTTCAACCCCGTCGTTATCAATGGCAACAATAATGACTTTCGCACCAGCGGCGGCATACGCCTTGGCGCAGTCACGCCCGATGCCACATGAGCCACCGGTGAGAAAAATAATTTTATCTTTGAGCTGCGTATTCATTTTAAAAAGTAAACCTCCTTTGTGTCCGACCAGATTTTCCCCGTCGCCGCCGCATCCGGTAATGGCGTCTGGCAGGGATCAGTTTCCTTCCACCAACGCTGGGTTTCTGGATCGTTCGCCATTCGTTTCATGTCGGCATCAAAATTGGTGCCGGTATATTCGAGGTAGGCGAACAAATATAGCTGGCCGTTAATCTCGCGCTCGTGGATTGAAAAATTTTGCATGTGACAGGACTTGATCATTTTATTTACGCCCGGCCAGATGTGCGCATGGAGGTCTTCATAGTGCGCGGCCTTGTCGGACTTCAAGCCCGTGACCCACGCGTAACGTTGCGGCGGATTTTGCGACGCACAACTGGCCAGTAACGCAACACATAGTAAACCAAAAAAAATCATAATTTTCGAATTCATTTTGTCAGCGAAAAGTAAAATAAAGCACGATGAACACGGCTAAAATCAAAACGGTCAGCACGCGATAATTCTCAAGCCCGCGACCGCCGGCTTCGCCGCGCAACGGCGCGCGCCAGTTTTCCCAAACCAGTAATTTTGCCTCGTCCTTGAACGGCTCCGGAAAAATAAAGGTCGTCGCGATCATTATGGCCACGCAAGCCACAAACAGGAGAAACGCGACGAGCATGAAATCACCGCGATAGATATTTTTCCAATCCAGGTAAAAACTGACGAAACCGAGCGCCATGCCGGCAATCAGGGTGATGAACGCCGATTTGCCCGACGCGCGCTTCCAAAACACACCCAGCAAAAAAACCGCCGTGATCGGCGGGGCGACGTAGGAGATCAATTTGTTGATTCCCTCAAAAATCGTCGTGTAGTGCCCGAACAATGGCGAGCAAACGATGGCGAGGATCGTGCCCGCGATGGTTGTAATTTTGCCGATGTGGACAAGTTTATGGTCGCTGATGCCGGGCCGGTAACGTTTGAACAAATCGTAGGCGACCAGCGTGGCGGTGGAGTTGAGCGCCGCCGAACACGTCTGCATCGCGGCGGCAAGCATCGCAGCGGCGACAAGCCCTTTTAACCCGACCGGCAACAAATGGGTGACGAGAAATGTGTAGGTGTCCGCCGAGGTTTGGGGCGCGTCGCTGCCAAACGCTTTTTGCTGAACCAGCGCGACGCAAATCACACCGGGCAGCACGAAAAGAAAAACCGGGAAAATCTTCAGAAACGCACAAAAGAGCGGGCCGAGGCGCGCGTTCTTTTCGTCCTTTGCCGCGAGCACACGCTGGACAATCGTTTGATCGCAGCACCAATACCAGACTCCCAGCACTGGATAGCCAAGCAGAATCGAATACCACGCGAGCCCGCTCGGATCTTTCGCGTCGCGGGCCATGTTCAGGAAATTCCCCGTGCCCCAGGTGACCTTGCTGGCGGCGACACTCGCGAGCGGATGCGGATGTGAGGCGAGCGTATGCACGAGCTCAGTCCAACCGCCGATTTTCAAATAGCCGGTGACGGTGATCACCATCGCGCCAACGAGCAACAAAATGGTTTGCACACTTTCCGTCCACACAACGGCGAGCAAACCGCCGAGCATCGTGTAAATGCCCGTCAACAACCCGAGCACGACAATGAAAAACATCAACGCGTCCACGCCGAAGATTTTTGCGTCCGGCACGAGGCCGAGAATTCCGCGCAACACCCATGCCGCCGTGTAAAGCGCCACGCCCATGTGAATCACGATGGCGGAGAAAAGTGACACGACGGACAGCACGTCGCGGCAGCCGCGATTGAAACGGCGCTCAAGAAAATCCGGCAGCGTCGCAACGCGCGAACGAAGGTAAAGCGGCGCGAAAAATAACGAGAGCAAGATGAGCGTGAAGCCGGCCATCCATTCAAAGTTGCCAAAGACCAGACCATATTTATAAGCCGCCTCCGCGAGGCTGACAAGGTGGACAGTAGAAATGTTCGCGGCGAACATCGCCAGACCGATGACCGGCCACGTGAGCGTGTTGCCAGCTAGAAAATAATGTCCACCCTCGCCACCGCGCTCGTTTTTTCGCCGCAAAAATCCCGCCGCCACGCCAAGCCCGACGACTGCCATCAAATAAACGGCAATGATCGTCCAATCGAAATTACTCATCGGGCTGTTCATTTTTCTAACAATTCGATTTCGTTGATGGTCGTACCTTGGGTGGCGTCGAGAATGTTCAGGCGAAATTCTTGAGCCGTGATCGGGGCAAACATCTTATGAAAATCATCGCCCAGAGTCGGGCCGGTAAAAACGGTTTTCCAGTCGCCGCCATCGCGGTATTGGAATGTAAACTGTTGCACACGGTTCGGAAAGGCTTCAGAAATCCGAACCTGACTGGCCGTCTGTGGTTTTACGAATCTGACGGCGACCCATGCCTGCTTTATTCCATTATCCATTGCCCAGCGGGTCTGGTCGTCGCCATCAAATGCAAACTGCGCACCATAATTCGCAGTATCGTTTTGAAATACATTGGACGCGGTGGTGTTGAATGTTGTAGGCAGATCCATGGCCGGGCCGTCGAGTTTCAATTTCATAACGGTGTCGCTGGCATCGCGCAACGCGAAGGGAACGGTGAGGATGAGTTTGCCATCTTGCTGCGCAAATTCAATCCGGCCGCCGCCAAGTAATGAAGCGGATTTGATTTTTCGCGCAATGCTAGGCAGTTCAATGGTTTCATTTCCCCCGTGCAAAATGTGGAGATAGATTGTTTTTCCTTTGCGCGTGCTGGTGATGGCCTTCGTCGGTTTCCATGGGCCGCCGCGCGTGCCGTAAATACTTTCGCCGTTTTTATCCAGCCATGCACCGACCTGCTTCAATACATCAACCTGGCGTGGTTCGATGCGGCCATCCGGCATCGGGCCGACATCGAGCAAAAGATTGCCGTCGCCGCCCGCGCATTGCGCAAGAATATGAATCACATCACTTGCCGGTTTAATTTTGTCATCCGGTTTCCACGACCATTGCGTGCCGAGTGTCATGCACGTTTCCCAAGGAGTGCGGTCGTCATAAGCGCCGATGGTTTGTTCCGGCGTGTAATAATCTTCATTCGGATGGAGTTGGCCTTGATGCAACCACTGTTCAGTGGTGCTCATTTCAAGACGGTTGTTGATGAGAATTTGCGGCTGAAGTCCGCGCACCAGCGCGTAAGTTGTCGGTGGATCCCACATCGCGGGACGGCCGTCGCTGTCGAACCACAGCACGGAAATTTTGCCATAATTGGAAAGCAACTCGCGGAGTTCAGCCTGAAATTTTTTGACGAAACGTTCATTGTTCGTTGAGCGACAATCAGGATCGCGCCAGTCCATTTCGGAAAAATACCAGCCAATCTTTTCATTTTTTTTGTGCGCCGCCTCGGCCAGTTCCGCGCAGACGTCGCGATGAAACGGAGTCGCGCCGATGTTGTAGCCATCCACTTTTGAATCCCACAGAAGAAAACCGTCGCCATGCTTGGCGGTGAGCACCATGTATTTCATACCGGCGGATTTGGCGATACCGACCCATTCATTGGCGTTGAAATTTGTCGGGTCGAATCTTTTGTAAAGGTTGTCATAAACCGGAACCGGAATAGGACCGTTGTTCGGGCAATTGGTGTTTGAATTGGCGCGCGACCAACTTAGTTCCTGTCCCGTGAGGCTTATCGGGCCCCAATGAATGAACATCCCGAAACGCGCCGCCCGCCACCAAGCCAGCCGCGCATCGTGCTGCGAGGCGGTTTCCGCTTGCACCATGATCGCAGTCGCGCAAAGGGCAAACAGGATCAACTTCGCCAATCTTTGTTTGATTTTCATTTTTTCGTCAAAACGCGCGGTTGCGTTGGCTGGAGCCAGAACTGTTTTGACAGACGCGGATCAGCACGACGCCGTGACGCGGCACAGTGGCACTGAAAGAATTCTTGAATTTGCCTAGGTCTTTTTGCCGCCACAAATCGCGGACGTGCCATTTGCCCTTGAGCCCAAGGTCAAGCCAGTTGACAGTGACTTGTGTTTCCGTTTCACCGAGGTTGAACAACGCGACAGCCTTCGAGCCGTCCGCCAAATCCTTGGCATAGACGCGTGTCTCGCCATTTTTAGCGACGGTCATGGCTTCTTTGCCGAGCGGATCTTGGTCAATGGCGATCACTTCATCGTTTTCCAAAAGATTCAATGTGAAGGGATCGAGCTGTGTCATGTCGCAGCCGATGAGCAGCGGCGCAGACAGCAGACACCAAAGGCTGATGTGCGTGTATTGTTCGTTCGGTGTCAAACGGGTCGGGTGCAAATGGCCCCAACCAACTTTGCCGACAATCAGCATGTCAGGATCGTTCCAGTTTCCTGGTCTGGCGAATGGTGCGGTTTTGTCCTGGTTGAAACCAATTCCGCTCAAGCTGCCCCAACTGTCACTGATGTCGCCGGTCGTGCGCCAGGAATTGCCGCCGGCCAATGCACCCCATTGCCACACATCGAATTCACCGTATTGACACAGGCTGAAAACAATATCACGCGGCTGGCGTTTCAAAAATTCGCCCATCACACGGTAGGGCTGTTGCGCCACGACCAAAGAAGTTTCGCAGGCGGGCACCTCATCGCGATAGGTGCACAAATCATATTTTAAATAATCAAAACCCCACGCGACGTATTGTGCGGCGTCCTGTTGTTCATGCTGCCAGCTGCCGGTGCAACCGCCACATGTCCACGGGCCGGGCGAAGAGTACAATCCGGCTTTCAGCCCGAGATTATGGATATAATCCGCCATGCCTTTCATGTCGGGAAAACGTGAGTTCGGCACGACGTTGCCTTGTGCATCGCGGAACGATCCGTGCAGGGTCGGATCGGTTGAATTGCGGTGGTTCTGCCAATAGTCGTCAACGTTTATGTAAGTCCAGCCGTGGTTGATGAGGCCGCTTTTCACCATCGCGTCCGCTGCCGCTTTGACTTTTTCTTCTGAAACGGAGCTGGCAAAACAATTCCAACTATTCCAGCCCATCGGCGGGGTCAGCGCGATTTTGTCGCCGACGACAATCTTGAATTTCCGCGTGGCCGAGCCGGGCGAATTTTTCGCGTGCAGGGTCACGACATATTTACCCGTTTTTTCCAACGCGCCGGTGATGTGACCGGTTTGTGGATCAAGTCGCAAACCAACCGGCAAATTATCGGCGGCGAAAGTCATCGGCCGGTCGCCGGTCGCGGCGATGGTGAACAAAAACGGCGAACCGGGATGGACGCCGAAAATTGCCGCGCCATTGATTTTTGGTTTTGGCGAAGCAGGCGGCGTCAAAATAACGGCGGCTTCTACAGGCGCGCTTATGGTCTCGGGACGCGCATCGCCGTCGGTTTCAAATTTTGCATCCGCCCAATCCGCGTGGTCGTAGGAGATTCCATCGCCCGCATCGCCGACTTTGAGCATCAAGGTTTTGACGCCGGCCAGATTGACGGTTAATTTTTTCGCCGCGTCGCCCGCTTTCATCACGCCGCTTTGCCAGAGAATTTTCCCATCGCCCAGCACGAAGAATTCAACGCTCGCCGCCGGGCTGGAAACTTCGCCATCCACACCGACGCTGGCGGAAAATGTTTGGACGGCATTTTTTAGATTAACATACAAATTGCTTTCAGCGTGCGTACCAAGACCATGGGCAAACGTTTGGCTTCCGATGGTCAAGCCATGTCCGTCAACCGACTGATTTTTATGCGGATCACCCCAGCCTTGGGTCGTCAGACTCACATCCAAATCGTCCAGCCAAACCGTCGCCGCACTGGTTTTCGCGCCAGCCAGCGCCAGCATGAACAGCAAGCCGGTGTAAAAACAAAAAATATTCTGCCATCGAGTCAAAACCGGTCTTAATTGGACAATTTTTTTAATAATGTCAGTGCGTGAAAATAATTTTGGCTTCACTTGTTGATGCTGACGAAGTTGACAGATTGCAAACAGGCAAATCTTGCATTATTGTTCGGCGAACAATATTGAACAAAATGTGACGACCAAACCGACTTATCAGACGCGCCGTATTCGCTACGAGATTGACCGTTGCGAGCCGCAGAACCGCGCGATTGAAACAGGCAAAATCAATTTCCATGCGCTCACCAAGGGACATTACCCTGGCACACCTGTGCCCGAAAATATTTTGTCGGGACTGAACAGCATTGGTTTTTGGAATGCCGGCGACGCACAGGACTGGGGTGAAGATCCGCATCGCAATGAGGGCATAGAAATCACGTTCCTCGAAACCGGCACGATGGCCTTTGTTGCTGACGGGAAAAAATACAACCTGCGCGCAGGACAGTTCACCATCACGCGCCCGTGGCAGCTTCATAAGCTCGGCGCGCCTAACATCGGGCCGGGCCGGTTGCACTGGTTGATCATGGATGTCGGCGTGCGGCGTCCGCACCAGAACTGGCATTGGCCAACGTGGATGGTGCTGACCAAAGATGACCTCGCCGAACTCACGCGCAAATTGCGCCATAACGAAAATCCCGTCTGGAATGCCACGCCCGCCATCACGCAATCCTTTCGCGAGCTTGCCCGAACGGTCGAGGCGTGGAACCAGCCGCACGCCGTTTCACGGCTGGCCACTTATTTGAACCAGCTTTTATTGAGCATCCTTGACGCCTTGTCCGAACAACAGACGCAGGAAACTCCTGATTTGACTTCGCGCCAGCGCACGGTGGAATTGTTTCTGCACGACGTGGAACAGAATCCGGCGATCAGCCGGGAACTGTGGACCATCAATAGCTTGGCGGAACATTGCAACATGGGCGTGACGGCTTTTTCAAAATACTGCCGTGAACTTGTGAATGCTGGACCGATGGAATTCTTAAATCGCTGCCGCCTCGATCATGCCGCGCGCCAGTTGCGTGAACGCCCTGGACTTTCAGTCACAGAAATCGCTTTTGCAAACGGGTTTAACTCTAGTCAGTATTTTGCCACCTGCTTTCGCCGCCGCTTTCAAATTCCTCCCAGCCGGTTTGTTCAGAACCCGGTAATCTCGGTGACAAAAAATGAATGAGCGGCGTGGTTGCATGAACTCACGCCGCCCATTGATAATCAGTGTTGGTTTGTTCAGTTCAGTGAACTTTCAGACTGCCCGGTTTTTCCGGCGAAAACCGAATAGCATCGCACCGGTTCCCATGGCAAGAAAGGCGAGCATTGAAGGTTCCGGAACCGGTGTGATGTTTTCAATTAGTAGAAGATTGACCATCGGGTCGGAACCGTCATCAGAATTCAATCCGTCTAATGTAATTGTCTCAAATCCGGTGCTGTCTGCCACAAATGTGCCAGTAATGTATTCGGCACCTGTCCCAAACTCTATAGTGGCAGAAGTATTGGCACCGCCGATGAGGGTTTCAGACCGATCGTTGTATCCTCGGTTGTCATTCGCCCAGAATTCAAGCTCATAGGTATCCCCCGGCGTCATACCGCCCCAAGTAATTGTTGGTTCTAAGTTTTGGTCATTATAAATCGCAGCTTGCAAGATGGTGTTATAATTGGCATCCGGAGTACTCCCAGCTTCAAAGTAATCATAGTGGCTGTCAAAGCTGGTAGTGCTAAAGTTGGCGCCATTAAATAAGCCACTGCCGTATGCATTAAAAGTCACGCCGTCCACCGGAAGGCTGTCTGGATCGTATGTATCATCACCAGGTGCCCACGTCCCCACAACCGGTCCCACTTGGATTATGTCGGAATCGCCTGAAACTGCAGTGGGTGTTCCCCAATTTATGTTTGGATTTTGCGCATTCGCGGCAGCAGTGAGCATGCTGACAATTGACGCGCCAATAACGATTGTTTTCATAGTTAGTTTGAGTTGGCTTTTGATGGTTGCTTGTTTTTGTCTTATTAACTGTCCGACTAAAGTCTGATGCGGCAAACTTTCTAGGCTTGCTGCATATTATTTTTATACCTTTCGTGGCATTATTTGCTCAATGATTATGGACACACTTTAACTCATTGCCACACCCCCGGTCTTCCAATTCTCTTCAGCGAAGAATATTGAACATGACGCAAACCACGAACCAGAGCCAATTCCGCCAACCCAACAGGCTGCGTCCGTCTGTGACGCGCCGGTGTGCCACAGCAGTTCGTAAAAATCCCGCCGTTCACGATTGGTTTCCCGCTTGATGATGGCCTCATGTTCTGCCAGCGTGATGGCCCGTTTCTCCTTGAATTGAATCACCGGCCAGCTTTGTTGTGGGCTTTTGTTCCAATTCCCTTTCATTTTGTTTCCATTTCTCTTTCTGCCCCTGTTCTAATTCTGCAATTGTATTTTGTAGTTTTTCAATGTGCTTTTCACTTCCTTTTGCATTTTTCAATTTCTGCCAGACCTCCGCAATAATGAAGAGGCAAGGAATAGCCAGAATCCCAATAAGGATTGATGAACGACTTGCATATGAGTGTGCAGGCATCGGCACTTGTCGCGTTAGCGAGCAGTGGGCGGACGGTAGCCGGGCAGAGACCAGTTTCTGAACGGGCAGCCAATCAGGTGAAGATTCCGGTGAACCTCTGACCCAAAACCAGCAGAATCACCCTGTAAATAAAGGGTTCTATCTGGAGGCGAGGGTCGGAATCGGACGCATTCGCCTTCCACAAGCCACTCGAAATCAACTGTCTAAATCATCACCGTTGCCTTGATACTAAAGGCGTTTGTAATTTAAGTCAAGTAAACTCCAGCCGACTTTTCTTAACTCCATTTTACTCCCTACCGATGAGGTTTGCTGGCACTTCTGCTGGCACTTTTTTCGCCAAAATTTCGATCAGATGTCATTGATTTCACGTTCGGCTTTGCCCAACACCCGTAACACTTCACTGAAACTTGGTGGATTGGCCAAAAACATTGTCTGCATCCCGTCGTAATCCTGCTCCAAAGCCGCTTCGCGATGGGAAGGCGGGAGCAATTTGAAACTGCCGGGTTTGGCGGTTTCATAATTTGCCCAACTGGAGGCAAAAAACCGGCTCTTGTGCTTCACCACGCGTTCCAGCAAATCGAGTCGGGCCAACGCTACCGCCCGCGCCGGGTGTTCCCAAAGCGCTGCCACGTCTGCGTAGTGGCGCGCGAATCTTTCACGGATGGATTGGTTGGCGGGACGATAATGCTCCGCGTGCAGGATCGTCGCTTTTTCCCAAAACGTCCGCTCCACCTCCAATGCCACTACCTCAACTTGAAAATCATCAAAGTTTGATTTAATCACCTCGGCAAGCAGCGGTTTAACAACATGAACTCCAGTGGGCCGTTGATCTGTCAGCGAACCGAATTCCACTTTCACGAATGGCTGGATATAGCCGCCCATTGGTGGCAGTGCGCTGGGATAATTAAACAGCAACACCGGAGATTTGGATGTGGTATCCAGTTGGTAGCTCAACCATTTTCCGTTATCCGGCCTTTTCCCCAGTACTGCCCTGACGCTCTTTTCCAGTTCCTGCTGAAAATGTTCCTGCACCTTGGCGATACAATCGGCTTCCAATTTTTCTGATCGCTTGCGCCGTTGAGTCGGTGTTGGTGCGTCGTCCAGTTCCGATTCTTTCCAGCCCAAAAGTTCGGGTGAAATTGAAAGGTCAATGTCTTCAGAAAATCTTTTTATCGCGTCAAACACTTTGGACAACGAAGTGCCGCCTTTGAACACCAGATGCGTGCCCGCCGGTGACGATTGAAAAATCTGCTGCAACATCCAGCACACCCAAAAATCTTTTTCAACGATCACCGGCTGCACGTCGAGCCGGGCGGACGCCTCGCGCACAAAAGCGGCGCGCTCTTTC
>Ga0182015_10000926_pt1 | contig 40823 bp, 38 predicted proteins | sample 712P3MmetaG_FD_120478 | JGI IMG/M metagenome (GOLD analysis project Ga0182015, IMG submission 120478) | Permafrost microbial communities from Stordalen Mire, Sweden - 712P3M metaG | ecosystem: Environmental > Terrestrial > Soil > Wetlands > Permafrost | place: Sweden: Stordalen | collected...
CCTCGCGTACCGCGAGGTCGCAACTGCCGATCGTGATGACGCCGATGCGGGCACCGTCGCGACGCTCGATCATGGGCGCGGGCACGTGCGGGGCCGCCGCGGCGTGCTTCTTCTTCAATCGGTCGACGACCTCTTGGTACTGCGGCGGGTTCTCGGTGTAGCGACCGAACTGGTCGTGGCCCGACCCGCGGATGAAGTACGCGCCCTTCTCGTTCGAACCGGGCAACGTTCTCGCCGCCACGAAGTCGTCGTTGGCTGAGTTGTAGCGGAAGAACTCGGACATGCGCGAGAGGTCCTCGTCGGAGAGGACCGGCCCGCGGTCCCACACGTAACTGTCGTCCCACTGCAGCTCCGGCACGACCCAGTCGTTCATCCCGATGTCGAGGTCCGAAAGCAGAAAGACCGGTGTCTGGAACGTCTCGGCCAGGTCGAAGGACTGGACGGCGAACTCGAAGCACTCGTAGGGGTTGGCGGGGAACAAGACGATGTGCTTCGTGTCACCGTGGCTGGCGTAGGCGCACATCATGATGTCGGCCTGTTGGGTGCGCGTCGGCATGCCGGTCGAAGGACCGGTGCGCTGGACGTCGATGATCACGGCCGGGATCTCGGTGTAGTACGCGAGCCCGAGCAGTTCGTTCATCAGCGAGATGCCGGGGCCCGACGTCGAGGTGAAGGCCCGCGCGCCGCTCCACGACGCGCCGAGCACCATGCCGATCGAGGCGATCTCGTCCTCGGCCTGGATGATCAGGTAGTTGTTGCGCGTGACGTCGGGGACGTCGGGATCGTCACTCTTCACTACCTCGCGCCGGTACCGGGCGCAGAGCGAGATGAAGTTGTCCATGACCGCGGTCGCCGGAGTGATCGGGTACCAGCCCGCGACGGTGGCGCCGGCGAAGAGGCACCCGAGCGCCGTGGCGAGGTTGCCGTTGATCAAGATGGCGCTCCCGTTGGCGTCCATCGGCTCCACGTGGAAGGGCAACGGACACGAGAGGTTCTCGACGGCGTAGTCGTAGCCGAGGCGCAGGGCCCGCTGGTTCGATTCGCGCAGTGCTTCGTTGCGCGCGAAGGTCTCGGCGAGGAGATCGGCGACGAGCGCGACGTCGATACCGACCAGGGCGACCACGGCCCCGGCGTAGGCGATGTTCTTCATTAGGATCCGCTCGCGCGGCGCCTTGAAGTTCTCGAGGCACATCTTGGCGAGGGGGATGCCGAGGAACGTGACGTCGTCGCGGGCGAGGTCGGGGTCGAGCGGCCACGACGAGTCGTAGATGACGTAGCCGCCGTGACGCACGTCGTCGATGTCCTGGGCGTAGGTCTGGGAGTTCATGGCGACGACGAGGTCGTAGTCGAGGGCGCGCGCGGTGTAGCCCGTCTTGTTGACGCGGATCTCGTACCACGTGGGCAGGCCCTGGATGTTCGAGGGGAAGAGGTTCTTGCCCGAGACCGGGATACCCATGCGAAAGATTGCCTGCATCAAGAGACTGTTGGCGCTGGCCGAACCGGTGCCGTTGACGTTCGCGAGTTTGATGGAGAAGTCGTTGACCTGGGTGCGCTGGTCGAGCGCTTCGTCGATTGCCATGACTAGCCGCGGCTCGCGCCGCTCGGCGACATCGCGCCGATCTGGATGAAGTTCGCGCTCGCCGCGTAGGGGATCTGGAGGTCGAAGAGCTCCATGTCCCAGGCGGCCGTCGGGCAACGCTCGGCGCACAGTCCGCAGTGGACGCAGACGTTCTCGTCCTTCACCATGACGCGCCCGGTCTGGGGGAGTGGCGCCGAGACGTAGATGTCCTGGTCGAGGTTTGGGGCCGGTGCGGAGAGCCGTGAACGCAGGTCGGCTTCGTCGCCGTTACTGGTGATGGTCAAGCACTGCACCGGGCAGATGTCGATGCAGGCGTCGCACTCGATGCAGGCCGGCGCGTTGAAGGCGGTCTCCACGTCGCAGTTGAGACAGCGCTGCACCTCGCGCACGGTCTGCTCGACACTGAAGCCCAGTTCCACTTCGAGGTCCAATGACTCGAATCGCTTCGTCAGCTCCACGTGGGACATCTTCTGGCGCGGCGACGGGTTGTAGTCGTTGTGGTAACTCCACTCGCTCATACCCATCTTCTGGCTCACCAGGTTCATGCCCTGCGGTGGTCGATCGTTGAGGGCGACGTCCGAACAGAGGTTGTTGATCGAGATCGCGGCCTCGTGGCCGTGGGCGACGGCCCAGATGATGTTCTTCGGGCCCCACGCGGCGTCGCCGCCGAAGAAGACGCCCGTGAGCGTCGACTGCATGGTGGCCTCGTCGACGACCGGCATGTCCCATTCGCCGAACTCCATGCCGAGGTCGCGCTCGATCCACGGAAAGGCGTTCTCCTGGCCGATCGCGAGGATCACGTCGTCACAGGGAATGATCACTGATTTGAGGACCGTCGACTGCCGCGCCCCCTCGTCCCATTCGAGGACGTCGAACTCCATCCCGACGAGCTTGCCGTCTTCGATGACGAAGCGCTTCGGCGCGTGATTGACGATGATCTCGACGCCCTCTTCTTCGGCGTCGTCGAGTTCCCACGGTGACGCCTTGAAGTACTCGCGCGGTCGACGCGCCATGACCTTGATATCGGTGCCGCCGAGTCGTCGCGACGAACGACAGCAGTCCATCGCCGTGTTGCCGACGCCGATGATCAAGACCTTCGATCCGATCGCACTGACGTGACCGAACGCCACCGACTCGAGCCAATCGATGCCGATGAAGATGTGCGAGTCGACCTCGTCGTAGCGGCCGGGGATGTCCAGTTCCTTCCCGCGCGGCGCGCCGACACCGACGAAGATCGAGTCGAAGCCTTCGTCGAGCAGCGCGCGCAGGCTGGTGATCGGAGTGTTGTAACGGACCTCGACGCCCATGTCGAGGATGACCTGCGTCTCGTTCTCGAGTACTTGCTCCGGTAGTCGGAACGACGGTATGTTCGAACGCATCAAGCCGCCGGGCTTGTCGAACTGCTCGAACATCACGACTTCGTAGCCGAGCGGCAAGAGGTCGTTCGCGACGGTGAGCGACGACGGTCCGCACCCGATGCACGCGATCCGTTTGCCGTTCTTCTCACTCGGGATGACCGGAAGTCGGTTCGAGATGTCGCCCTTCAGGTCCGACGCGACTCGCTTCAACCGGCAGATGGCGACGGGTTGGCCGTCCACGCGGTCGCGTCGACAGGCCGGTTCACAGGGACGGTCGCACGTGCGTCCGAGGATCCCCGGAAAGACGTTGGATTCGCGGTTCAACATGTAGGCGTCGTCGAACTGGCCCTGGGCGATCATACGGATGTAGCCCGGCACGTTGGTGTGCGCGGGACAGGCCCACTGGCAGTCCACTACCTTGTGGTAGTAACTCGGGTCCTGATCATTCGTCGGCTCCACGCAGCGTTCTCCTTCAGTACAACTCGACTAAGTCCCGCGACGGGGTGAACTACCGCGAAGGGGGGCCGAATCACACTTTAGTCCTCTTATTTTGGGACTTTGGTCGCGTGGCGGACATCATTCGCCCAACAACGTCACTAACAAACACGCGTGACGTGCGACATCACGGGAACGTCGCGGACTCGTCGACACCGGGGGATTTCTGTCAGTATGAGAAGACCAAATCGAAAGGATTTCCATGACCGAAGAAGTTGATGGTGGCCTGCCCGCATTCGCCGACAGTGACGGTACCGGGATACTGCACCGCGTGATCGGCGACACCCTACCGGTGCTCGAGGTGCAACTCAAGTCCGGTCAGTCGGTGATCTCCCAGGGCGGCGAACTGTCGTGGATGACGCCCTCGGTCGTGATGACGACCCAAACCGCCGGGGCCGGCGGCGCAGGTTTCGTCGGCGTCCTCAAGCGCGCGGTCGCCGGCGGGACGATCTTCATGTCGCAGTACACCGCCTCGGTCGACGAATCGACCGTCGCGTTCGCCACGAAGTTGCCTGGTCGCATTATGCCGATCCACGTGGACGCCGACAACGAGTACATGGTGTCGCGCCACGGGTACCTGGCGAGTACCGACGGGGTGACACTCAACATCGGCTTCCAGCAGAAGCTGGGTGTCGGCGTCTTCTCGGGCAACGGCTTCATTCTCCAGCGCATCGCGGGTGCGGGTACCGCCTGGATTGAGCTGTCCGGCGAGATCGTCACCTACGAACTCGGTGCCGGCGAATCGATTCTCGTTCACCCGGGACACATCGGACTCTTCGAGGCCAAGGTCACGCTCGACATCCAGATGGTCAAGGGCATCAAGAACATGTTCTTCGGCGCCGAGGCCCTCTTCCTCGCGAAGCTCACCGGACCGGGCAAGGTGCACCTGCAGACCATGACGCTGCCGGGCCTAGCGCACGCGTTGCAGCCCTACATTCCCGAGGGCAGCAACAACAGCGGCGGTGGACTCGGAAACCTCGCCAAGACCTTCAATCTCGGATAGGCCCCGCCACTTTCGTCGTTGGCACCGGCACAGTCGTTCGGGCTGTAACGAAGTGACGTCTCGCGAGACTGAGAATCCCGTACGCTCAGAAGAGAGTCGAAAGGGGCCAGAGTGAACGACGGAACTGTCGATACCACGCCGCTGGACATGCCCTTCACGGACGATGAGTTGAGCGCGCTCGCCCTAGCGGCTGAGCCAATCACCACGCTCGCTGACGACGCGGTCGCGTGGGGTGGCGGAGACGCCCGTACGCCTTCGCTGTTGCCCAGCTGGTACATGCCGTCACCGTCGTATCACGTGCGAGGACGTTGGACGCGCGCCATCGTGATCACCCTCATCGTTGGTTTCTTGGTGATCGATGCGTTTGGCCTTTGCATCACGTCGGGCTTCCTCTCCTTCGCGTAATTGCAAGAGATATTCCCCTCATTGCACGGCTGACATTCTGTCGGTCGGGGCGACATGATCGCCACATAGATTGAGGGTGGACCTCACAAATCGGGGATGGCGATATTGGCCGAACACCAACATGAACACGCCACGTCCGGTTTCGCCGACGGCGAGCGCTACCAGTTGGCGCGACCGGACTACCCCAAGGACGCCGTGGAGTTCCTGGTCGAATCGTTGGGCATCGAAGAGGACGCGCACATACTTGACTTGGGCGCGGGGACCGGAATATTCACTGGACAACTAATTCCGTACTGCGCGAAGATCACGGCGGTCGAACCGACCCCGGGGATGCGAGACGTACTGAGCCAACGGCTCCCCAGCGTGAACGTCCTCGCCGGACGCGACGTCGCCATCCCGCTCGACAGCGCGACCGTCGACTGTGTCGTCGTCGCGCAAGCCTTCCACTGGTTCGACGCGCAGGTGGCGTTGGAAGAGATCCACCGGGTGCTGGTTGACGGTGGACGACTGGGCGTCTTATGGAACGAACGCGACGAATCGGTGTCGTGGGTGGCCGACCTTGGTGAGGCCATGCGCTGGCCGACGAACCAGCCCTACGACGTGGGTCAGGACTTCACGCCCGTCTTGGCGTCGGGACCATTCATCAACATTGAGCGAAGAAAGTTCAGCCATTACCAAATCCTCGATCACGAACTGCTCCTCCAACGAGTCCTCTCGACCAGCTACATCGCGGTGATGAAGGACGAAGAACAGCAACTGTTGCTCCGCGACGTGCGACGAGTGGTGGACGCGCTTCCCGAGACGATCGAGTTGCCCTACGTCACCGACGTGTATCGCGCGACCGCGATCGTGCGCTGATCACGGTGCGAGCGCGAGGCCGAGTGCGTCTGCGGCCATTACTTCAAGTATTGACCTCGTGGTCTCGGTGTCACGATGCGAGGCGCTGTGCGGGGTCGAGTTGAGGAGACCGAAGACGGCTTGCACTTTGGTGCGCGCCACACTCTCGGACAGCGTTGGATCGATCGCACGAAGTACCTCGACCCAGACGTTGAGATAGGCGCGTTGGAGACCGCTGACCGCGCGAGCGTCTTCGAGCGCGAGATTGGCGAAGTCGTGATCCTGGATCCGAATCAGGTCGCGATCGCGCAACGCGAAGTCAGTGTGAAAGGCGATGAGCAGATGCAACGCCTCGACGGGCGACGCTGCCTTTGATCGCTCCGTTCCCTGGTCCAGCAGCTGTCGACTGACGTCGATGAGGAGGTCGGCGAGGAGGGCCTCCTTGCTCGCGAAGTGTCGGTAGACGGCCGGGCCACTGACGCCGGCCTCGGCGGCGAGGTCCTCCATGGACACGGAGCGAAATCCTCGCTCGGCGAAGAGTCGCGAAGCGGCGCGAACGAGCTGCAGGCGTCGCTCGGCCTTCATCCGACTGCGTCGCGTTACTTCCTTCATTTCACACTCCCCTGGACGAACCGGCGATTCGTTGGTACACTATTTCAGTTAATCACAACTAACTCAAAGTGGGGGATCGCGTGGAGCGACTTTCTAGCGGCGTCGATCGTCACAGCGAATCCTTCACGCGCAACACCTCGGCGCACCTCGCCCTCGTAGAAGAACTGAAGGTTCGCCTGGACCACTACTCGCGCGGCCCCGAGTCGTCGCGCGCACGCCACGTGCAGCGGGGCAAGTTACTGCCGCGCGATCGGGTCGACACCCTCCTCGACCGCGGCAGTCCCTTCCTCGAACTCTCCGCGCTCGCGGCCTACCAGATGTACGACGACGAAGCGCCGGGCGCGGGCATCATCACCGGCGTCGGTCGGGTCAGCGGTCGTGAGTGCGTGGTCGTCGCCAACGACGCGACCGTCAAGGGCGGCACGTACTACCCGATGACCGTAAAGAAACACTTGCGCGCCCAAGAGGTGGCGCTGGCGAACCGTCTGCCCTGTCTCTACCTCGTCGACTCGGGAGGGGCATTTCTGCCGCGTCAGGACGAGGTCTTCCCCGACCGCGAGCACTTCGGGCGCATCTTTTACAACCAAGCACGGATGAGCGCACTGGGCATCGCCCAGGTCGCGGCCGTGCTCGGCTCGTGCACGGCCGGCGGCGCCTACGTGCCCGCGATGTCCGACGAGAGCGTCATCGTGCGAGGTCAAGGTACGATCTTCTTGGGTGGGCCGCCACTCGTGAAGGCCGCCACCGGCGAGATCGTGACCGACGAAGACCTGGGTGGAGGACTTCTACACGCGCGAACCTCGGGCGTGGTCGACCACCTCGCGGACGACGACGCCCACGCGCTGTCGATCGTGCGCTCAATCGTCTCGACGCTCGCCGCCCGAAGCGACAGCCCGTGGGCGGTACGGGAGAGCGAAGAGCCGGCCGTCGATCCCCGTGACCTCTACGGCGTCGTACCGCCAGATTCGCGTACGGCATACGACGTGCGAGAGGTGATCGCGCGGATCGTCGACGCCAGTCTCTTCCATGAGTTCAAGGCTGAGTACGGCGCGACCTTGGTGACCGGCTTCGCCCACCTCTGGGGCCACCCGGTCGGGATCGTCGCGAACAACGGCGTGCTGTTCTCCGAGTCGGCGTTGAAGGGCGCGCACTTCATCGAACTGTGCGATCAGCGCAAGATCCCGCTGGTGTTCTTGCAGAACATCACCGGTTTCATGGTGGGTCGCGAGTACGAAGCCGGCGGTATCGCCAAACACGGCGCCAAGATGGTGAACGCGGTCGCCTGCGCCCGGGTTCCCAAGCTGACCGTGATCATCGGCGGCTCCTTTGGCGCCGGCAACTACTCGATGTGCGGACGGGCCTATTCGCCGCGGTTCTTGTGGATGTGGCCGAACGCTCGAATCTCGGTCATGGGCGGAGATCAGGCGGCGGCGGTCCTCGCGACGGTGAAACGGACGCAGATCGAAGGCTCCGGGGCCGCGTGGAGCGCGGAAGAGGAAGAGGAGTTTCGCGCCCCCATTCGCGAGCGCTACGAAGACGAGGGCAACGCGTACCACTCGACCGCTCGACTGTGGGACGACGGCATCATCGATCCGCTCGAGACGCGCACCGTCCTCGGTCTCGCGCTCTCGGTCTGTGCGAACGCGCCACTCGAGGACGTCGCCTACGGCGTCTTTCGGATGTGAGTGCCGTGTTCGAAACGGTGCTCGTCGCCAACCGGGGCGAGATCGCTGTCCGGGTCATCCGCACGCTGCGTCGACTCGGCATCAAATCTGTCGCCGTCTACAGTGACGCCGACCGGGGCGCACGCCACGTCCTCGAGGCCGATGACGCGCTGTACCTCGGCGCGACGCCGGCGCGCGAGAGTTACCTGAACATCGAACGCGTGATGGACGCCTGCGCGAGGTCCGGTGCCCACGCCGTGCATCCCGGCTACGGCTTCCTCTCCGAGAACCCGAGCTTCGCCGACGCGTGCGCGCGCAAGGGCGTCGTCTTCATCGGACCGCCGGCGGCCGCGATCCGTTTGATGGGGGACAAGATCCAAGCGAAGCTCCACGTCGCGGCCACCGGAGTGCCGGTCGTACCCGGTCGCGTCGAAGCGGGGATGACCGATAGCGACCTCGCGGACGCCGCCAGAGAGATTGGCTTCCCGGTGCTGGTGAAGCCGTCGGCCGGCGGCGGTGGCAAAGGCATGCAGCTCGTCGAGCGCGAGGCGGACCTCTCGAATGTGCTCGTCAGTGCCCGGCGAGCAGCGACGTCGGCCTTCGGCGATGACGCGTTGTTCTTGGAGCGATTCGTCGAACGGCCTCGTCACATCGAAGTGCAGGTGCTGGCCGATCAGCACGGCGCGGTCGTGCAGTTGGGCGAACGCGAGTGCTCGCTGCAACGACGTCACCAAAAGGTGATCGAAGAGTCGCCGTCACCCCTCATTGACGACGCCACTCGAGAGCGACTCGGCGAGGCCGCGATAGCCGCCGCGCGCAGCGTCGACTACACCGGCGTAGGAACGGTCGAATTCATTGTCGCCTCCGATCGACCGGACGAGTTCTTCTTCATGGAGATGAACACTCGACTCCAGGTCGAACATCCGGTCACCGAGATGGTGACCGGTCTCGACCTCGTCGAGCAGCAGTTGCGCGCGGCCGCGGGCGAGCATCTTGGCGACGACGTGACGTCCGCGCGCATGCACGGCCACAGCGTCGAGGCTCGCATCTACGCCGAGAGCCCGGCGCGGGATTTCCTCCCGACGAGTGGGCGAGTGCTCGAGGTGCACGAACCGACCGGTGAGGGCCTTCGGGTGGACAGCGCCCTGCTCGAAGGTCTCGACGTCGCGACCGATTACGACCCCATGTTGGCCAAGGTCGTGGCGTGGGCGCCGGACCGGGTCAGTGCGTTCGCTCGACTGGGCCGGGCGCTCGATGAGATGGTGATCCTCGGCGTCGTCACCAACGTTGGCTTCCTAAGTCGCCTCGTCGCGGACTCCGACGTGCTCAAAGGCCACCTCGACACGGGACTCATCGAACGAGAGATGGCGTCGCTGGTCGCGGTCGAACCGTCGCTCGAGGTGTTCGCCCTGTACGCGATGACGTGGTTGGAGCGACTCACCCCAACCGAGGCGATCGTTGATCCGTGGAACGCCCTGCGCGGTTGGCGTGGCGGCGCCCCGGAGCGTCCCGTGACGTTGCGGGTCACAAGTGACGGCGGCGCGCTCAACGTGGTGCACGTGACGGGGACGCTCGAGCAGGCCCACGTCACGCTGAACGGGGGCGTCGCGACGGTCGTAAGTCTCATCGAACGAGACGGCGACGCGTACCTCAGCGTGAACGGCGAATCTCGACGCGCCTGGTACCGAATGGAGAACACCGCGACGTGGGTCTGCGTCGGTGGCGAGACGTGGTCGCTCCTCGAAGAGGACGTCAGCGCGCGTGCTCGCGGAGCCGCCGCGTACTCCAACGACGTGCGCAGTCCAATGCCCGGCACCGTCGTGAGTGTGCGTGCGCAGTCGGGACACGAGGTGAAGGCCGGCGACGCCCTCGTCGTCGTATCAGCGATGAAGATGGAACACGTCCTTCTGGCCCCTCGAGACGGTACCGTCGATATCCTTGTGCGAGAAGGCGATTCAGTGGTCGTAGACGAGGTCGTGGCGCGGTTGGTCCCGCTCGGTTCGTCGACGGAGATCACGTGAGGCGGTCCGAGCGTTCGCGACACCGTCGCCCTGATGATTCGAGAAGGCGGTGAGATGGACAAGGTAGTCGCCAGTGCGGCCGAGGCGGTCGCCGACGTCACCAGCGGTTCGTCCCTGGCCGTTGGTGGATTCGGACTTTGCGGCCTGCCTTCGGTGTTGATCGAAGCCGTGCTCGCCGCCGGCGCGACTGATCTGATAACGGTGAGCAACAACTGCGGCGTGGACGAGTTCGGCCTCGGCACACTGCTGCGCGAGCGGCGCATCCGTCGAACGACGGGTTCCTACGTGGGGGAGAACCGAGAGTTTGCGCGTCAGTACCTCGCCGGTGAACTCGAGGTCGAGTTGGTGCCCCAGGGAACGCTGGCCGAACGACTGCGCGCCGGCGGCGCCGGCATCGCCGCGTTCTACACGAGCGCGGGGGTTGGAACGCAAGTGGTCGACGGAGGATTGCCGCTTCGCTACGGCCCCGACGGGTCGATCGCGTTGGCGTCGGAACCGAAGGAGATCCGGATCTTCGACGGCGTGGAATACGCGCTGGAGCGTGCGATCACCTGTGACTTCGCGCTCGTGCACGCTCGCGTCGGTGACCGACACGGCAACCTCGTGTACGAAAAGGCCGCCCAGAACTTCAATCCACTGTGCGCCCAGGCCGGGCGCATAACCATCGCCGAGGTCGAAGAACTCGTCGAGCCGGGGGAGATCGACCCGGCGCGCGTGCACACCCCGGGCATCTTCGTCCAACGAGTCGTCGTCGCCTTGAACCCCGACAAGCGCATCGAGCGACGCACGGTCACCGAGCACGTAGGAGCGCGCTGATGGCGCTTTCGCGAGAGGAACTCGCCGCACGGGTGGCCGCCGAACTGAAGGATGGTGACTACGTGAATCTGGGCATCGGCATGCCGACGTTGGTGCCGAACTTCTTGGGCGACGACATCACGGTCGTACTGCACTCGGAGAACGGGATCCTCGGCGTCGGCCCCTATCCCGACGACGAACACGTCGACCCCGATCTGATCAACGCCGGCAAAGAAACGGTCACCACGTTGCCCGGTGCGTCGTTCTTCGACTCGGCGACGTCGTTCGCGATGATTCGAGGAGGCCACATCGACGTCGCGGTCCTCGGGGCCATGGAGGTCTCTCAGTTCGGCGATCTCGCCAACTGGATCGTGCCCGGCAAGACGGTGAAGGGGATGGGTGGGGCCATGGACCTCATCCACGGCGCCAAGCGAGTTGTCGTGATGATGGAGCATCTGACCAAAGACGGTGAACTCAAGATCGTCAATGAATGTTCCCTACCTCTCACGGGAAAACGTTGCGTGCACCGCGTCATCACCGATCTCGCGGTCATCGACATCGACGAAGACGGGCTGGTGCTTCGAGAGACGGCGCCTGGCGTGAGTGTCGAAGAGGTCCGTGCGGCCACGGGACCAGAGATGAGGTTGGCACTATGAGTGACGAGCAGCACGTGTACGAACAGCGCGGACTCTGGTTCGAGGAGTTCGAAGTGGGGGCGCTCTATCGCCACTCACCCGGGCGTACGGTGAGCGAAGCGGACAACGTCTTGTTCACGACGCTGACGATGAACCCCCAGGCCCTGCACCTCGACGCGGCGTGGTCCGCCCAACAGCCTTTCGGCCAACGACTCGTCAACAGCCTCTTCACCCTGTCGACGCTCGTGGGCCTCTCGGTCGCGCAGCTGACCCAGGGCACCATCGTCGCCAACCTCGGGTTCAGCGACGTCGTCTTCCCGAAGCCCGTCTTCCACGGTGACACCCTCTACGCCGAAACCGTCGTGCTCGAGAAGCGTCTCTCGGAGAGTCGGCCCGGTTCCGGCATCGTGACCTTCGAGCACACCGCGCGCAATCAGCACAATGAAGTCGTCGCGGTCGCGAAGCGCTCGACGATGGTCCTCACGAGGCCCGCGGCGTGAGTTGGACGCCGCTTGGTCCGGCGCTGCTGTTCTGTCCCGCCGATCGACCCGACCGTTTTTCCAAGGCGGCCGCGGTGGCGGACGTGGCCATCCTCGACCTCGAAGATGGGGTCAACGCGGGCGATCGCACCGCCGCACGAGTCGCCCTGATCGAGAACCTGCTCGATCCCCAACGAACGATCATCCGCGTGAATCCTGTCGACTCGATCGATTTCGCCCTCGACCTCGAAGCGCTCGATCAGACGCCGTACACCCTCGTGATGCTGGCCAAGACCGAGTCCGCGGAGCACGTACGGGCCCTCGCCGGACGCGCCGTCGTCGCATTGTGCGAGACCGCGAAGGGCGTCCTCGCGTCGCCCTCGATCGCGGCGGCCGAGTCGACCGTGGCGCTGATGTGGGGCGCCGAAGACCTCGTCGCGTCGCTCGGCGGACGAACGAGCCGAACCGACCACGGCCACTACCGCGATGTCGCGCGCTACGCGCGCTCGCGGGTCCTGCTCAGTGCGAGGGCGTATGACCGCGTGGCGATTGACGCCATTCACCTCGACATCGCCGACGCCGAGGGACTTCGAAGTGAAGCGCAGGACGCCGCGGCGTCGGGTTTCAGTGCCACCGCCTGCATCCATCCGTCCCAAGTCGAGGTCGTGCGCGCGGCCTATCGTCCCACCGACACAGAAATAGCGTGGGCGTCGGGCGTCCTACGGGCTGCGACGAGTGAACGAGGCGTCTTCCAATACGAGGGCCGAATGATCGACGCCCCGCTGCTACGCCACGCCGAGCGGATCCTCTCGACCGTGGGACGCTTCAGCGACGAGTGAGTTTCGTCAGACGCCGCTCGGACTGAGCGACGCCGATTGGGTGTGCATGCTCTGGGTCACGGTGCAGACCGACGAGCGAAGTGCCACCGCCCCGATGAGGGAGTGATTCCCGGCCAGCGCCACACGCACAGCGTTCACGTTCGACGCACGGCACAGTGACACCGGCCAGTTCGCGGTCTGTCCAACGCCCAAGGGCACGTAGGCCGCGCGACCGGTCGTCACGACCGTCTTGGTCTGGCTGGTTATGTACGCGTGGGACCACGGACCGACGTAGTCAGAACTCGTGGTATTGAATCCTCGCGCCACGACCGGCGCGACCGTGCACTCCTGACCCTTATTCAGGAGCTTCAGCGTGTAGTAGATGGTCCCGGCCGCACCCTCGGGCTGGCCGGAGAGCGACACGTGGAGGTGGTTCGCCGTGCAGATGGGGAAGGCGGCCAAGGAGACCGGCTGAGCCGAGATCGGACGAGGTCGTGGGCTCGACGCGCCACTGGCGACGGCGTAGGCGACGCCGGCGGCGGCAACAACCGTCGAGACGACGACGGCGATCACGCGTTGGCGACGGCGCTGGCGGCGACGCGCCTCCTCAATGAGCAACTGTTCTGCTTCGCGGTGTTCGAAATACACCGTGGGCAGAGCGGGTGATGCCTCGGGGGCAACGGCTGTTTGGACTGGTGTCATGGTCATTCTCCGGGGTAGGAACAATCTCCGCTTTGGTGCTACTATATCTAGCACCATGTTGAGTGTCAAGTTGACTCCCCAAGAATCTGTGGCGCTCCATGATCAAGTGGCGGCCGAGCTTCGCCGGGCGATCGCTGACGGCGAGGCTCGACGGGGTGAACGTCTCCCGCCGGCTCGAGACCTGGCCGCCGTACTCAACGTCAACTCCAACACGGTCCTTCGAGCGCTGAGGATGTTGCGTGACGAGGGACTACTGGAGTTTCGTCGTGGCCGAGGCATCACCGTCTCGGGCACGCCCGAGGTCGGTGCCGTGGTGACGCGAGCACGCGAGTTGATCGACTTCGCGAGGGGACACGGCTACCGGCGCGACGAGCTCGCTCGACTCATCGAATCGCTGCCGTAGTGAACCTGCCTACAGATCGCCGGACGCCACAATCGTGACGCCGGCATCCTCCATGGACGAGAGTGCCTCACGTGTGGTCTCAGGGTCCACGCCCGCGCAGAGATCAAGGGCCACGTTGACGTTCAGACCGAGCGCGCGCGCGTCAAGGGCCGTGGCCCTCACGCAGTGGTCGGTCGCGAAGCCGACGATGGTCACGTCGCGGACGCTGGCGTTGGCGAGGACCTCAGCCAACGTTGAGCCACTTTCACTCTGACCCTCGAAGCCCGAGTAGGCGCCCGCGTGCAGACCCTTATGGATGATGGCGTCCCAGGACTGGTCGGCGAGTGAGGCATGAATCTGCGCGCCGTCGGAGTTGGCGGCGCAGTGCACCGGCCACGTCGTGACGTAGTCCGGGCTCTCGGACCAGTGGTCGCCGGGATCGAGGTGCCAGTCCTGTGTGACGACTCTCAAGGTGTACTCGTCACCTCGGACTCGTAGGTAGGCGGCGATCTTTTCGGCCGTGGGCGTGGCGCCGGAAATTGGCAGCGCACCTCCCTCGAAGAAATCCGGTTGGGGATCAACGACGATGATCGCCCGGTCACTCCGTGACGATTCGGTCATTGGTCGGAACGCGTCGGCGTCGCGCCGTCGATCACCTCAGTCACCAGAACCGGTTCACCCGCACTCAGCGCAAAGGCTCTCGGTGGCAACTCCGCGATCGCCGCCATCGCGGTCGAACGAGCGAGATCGAGCGACGTGTCAACGACGCTGTGCCCACGTTCGACGAGCCGGTGCGTGAGGGCTCGGCTGCTCTCGGGTGGTCCCGTGACGGGCGAGTCGCGAGGGACCACCAACTCGGTGGCCGCGACGCCATCGACGAAGAGTCGGTAGGCGTCCTTGGCGCCGCCGTTGGACATCTTGCCGATCGAGCGCTTCGCCACCGATCGCATCGTCGCGCCGTCTTCGATGGCGACCAACTTGAAGACGAATCCCGGCGGTGAGTAGCCCGTGACGAGTTTCGTGCCGACGCCGAATGAGTCGACCGGCGCGTCGTTCGCCAGTAACTCGGCGATCGCGAACTCGTCGAGGTCTCCCGTCACGGTGATCTTCACGTTCGTCGCTCCGCGTTGATCGAGCAGCTTTCGCGAACGACGCGCGGCGTCGGTCAGGTCACCGGAGTCGATGCGAATGGCGCGCAGTTCGGGTCCCGCGACGTCGAGTGCCAGTTCGGTGCCGGCCTCGGTGTCAAAGGTGTCGACCAGCAACGTCGTGCCCGTTCCCTGCGCGGTGACCTGTGCTTCGAAGGCCTGTCGTTCACTGCGGTGGGCCAAGATGAACGCGTGCGACGCGGTACCCGCCGTCGGCACGCCGTAGGACATGCCGGCCGCCAGGTTGCTCGTCGCGTCGAAACCGGCGACGTAGGCCGCCCGAGCGGCCGAGACGGCCGCGGCCTCGTTCGTGCGACGCGAACCCATCTCGATGAGACGGTGACCCTGGGCCGCGTGCACGACGCGCGTCGCCTTGGTCGCCACGCCGGAGTCGTAGTTGAGGATCGAAAGGACGAGGGTCTCAAGTAGCAAGTCGCAGAATCGACCGTCGATGCGCAGGATCGGCGAGAGTGACGTGAACACCTCGCCCTCCATGTAGCCGTGGACGTCCCCTTCGAATCGATACGACGAGAGGAACGTCGCCAATTCGCTACTCACGATGTGCTCCTCGAGCAGCCACGAGATCGTGTCCTCGTCGAAGGAGAACGTGGACAGCGCCTCGAGGAGGCGTCCGGTGCCTCCCACGACCCCGTAGCGGTAGCCGTTCGCGAGCGAACGAGTGAAGACCTCGAAGGTCGCGCGGGCGTTGATGACACCCGAGACGAGAGCCCCGTCGAGCATGCTCAACTCGTAGCGGTCGGTGTAGAGGGACTCCTGTGCCTTCATCAAGTTCGAGCTACGGACTTTCTCTCCGGAGGATGCTGAGGTCTATCTACCGCGAGAGTACCGCAACAATCGCGTTGGTCGTACGTGTCGACGAACGGTCAACAACGCAGTAGTTAGCCGGAATATTCGCGCCGGTACGATTGAGTCGTCCACGTTCAGAAGATCGAGAGTTCATTGACGAGTGAATCCAACAAGTCTTCCAAAGCTCCGGACTCGGCGACTTCACCCGGCGTCCGACGACAACTCATCAGCGGATTAGCGCTGGCGCCGGCCGGCGCGAACGTGATCATGCAGTTGTCGCGCCTGCCCATCGGGCGCGCGATCGTCGAGAGCAAGGTCGACGATGGTTCACTGAGCAAACATCCGATCAAACGCACGAGGACCACGCTCGCCTACATCATGATCGCGCTCTTCGGAACAGAGCACGAGCGAGCCGTTCTCCGTCGAGAAGTGAACGCTCAGCATTCCCAGGTTCACTCCGATCCCGAGGACGCCGTCGCCTACGACGCGTTCGATACCGACCTTCAACTTTGGGTCGCCGCGTGCATGTTTCGTGGAGTCGTCGACGCCGTGACGTTTCTTATGGAACCCGTCGACGACGAGCGCTTCGTCGCGCTCTTGCGATACTGTGCCCCCTTCGCCACCACGCTGCAAGTGAGTGAATCGCGCTGGCCGCACGACCGAGCGGCCTTCGAGGCCTACTGGGCGGCGTCGGTGCACGAAGTCCGGATGGATGACGTGACGCGCGACTATCTGCGGGGCGTCGCCTCACTGGCGTTCTTGCCGACACCGCTCGCGCGCGTCTTCGGTCCGGGTCACCGATTCATCACGGTCGGCTTCCTGCCGTCGCCCTTCCGAGAGGAGTTGGGATTGCCGTGGACGTCGCGGGACCAGAGGCGCTTCGAACGTGTCATGTCGGGAGTGGCGTCACTCAACCGCCGCCTCCCTCGCACGCTTCGCGAGTTCCCGTGGAACCTCGTCGAATTCGACACGCGACGGCGAATTGCGCGGGGCCGTTCCGTTCTTTAATCGCAGTTCCACCGCGGATTCACGCGCGTCAGAGTGAACCGTTCGGGCGCGGTTATGGCCGAAAGCCCAAAGGCGTAGCCTGAGTAAAACTCGAAAGAATGTGATGTCACTAGGCACTGGACCCGATCCGAATCGATTCGCCACGAAGTTGTTCAACGGCCTGCCGCTGCGCTACGACCGACTCGGGTATCTCCTGTCAATGGGCCAGGATCGTCGCTGGCGCGCGGCCGTCGTGGACAAGGTGAAGGCCCGCGCGGGCGAGTCGGTCCTCGACGTGGCGACCGGCACCGCGGGCGTGGCGCTGGCGTTGCGTGCCGCGACGGGCGCGGAGATCACCGGCATCGACCTCAACGCGAACATGCTCGAGAACGCCCGGGAGAAGTTGTCGCGCCGCGGCGAATCCGGTGTACGCCTCGTGCAGGGCCGAGCCGAAGACCTGCCCTTCGCCGACGACAGCTTCGACGACGTGACCTTCACCTATCTCCTGCGCTACGTCAGCGATCCCGCGGCGACCGTGGCCGAACTCGCTCGCGTGCTCAAGCCCGGTGGGGTGCTCGCGGGCATGGACTTCTACGTCCCGCCCGTTCCCTTCTGGCGCGCGATGTGGTGGTGCTACACCCGTTGGGTGTTGCCCGTCGGAGGACTCCTGACCGGCGGACGCGAGTGGTTCGAAGTCGGACGCTTCCTCGGTCCCAATATCGAGGCTCACTACGCGCGTTGTCCCGTGGAGACGATCGTCGAGTACTGGAAGGTCGCCGGCATGGTCGACGTGCACGCTCGGCCCATGTCGCTGGGCGGTGGCCTCGTGATGTGGGGCACCAAGGGGAGTGGTGACTAAGAGCGTCGAGGGACCGGCGTTCTACGCGACTGGTCGGCGAAGCGCGTGGCGCGACGTGCGCGCGGTGCTCCATCCGCCCTACACCGCGTGGCACCTCTCCTACGTCGTGCTCGGCGCCATGATCGCGCCGCACGTGAACTGGGCGACGCTGGTGTGGACGTTGCTGGCCTTCTTCCTCGCGGTCGGCATCGCGGCCCACGCTCTGGACGAACTGCGCGGTCGACCACTCGGCACCGAACTGCCCTCGTGGCTCCTCAGCGCCGCCGCCGCCGTCGGACTCGGCGGCGCCGTCGTGGTGGGCGCGATCGGCGTCTCGCGGGTCGGTTTCGGACTGCTCGCCTTTATGGTGGTCGGCGCCTTCTTCGTGCTCGCGTACGACCTCGAACTCTTTCACGGTCTCGTACACACCGACCTGGGCTTCGCGGTCTCCTGGGGGGCCTTTCCGGTGCTGACCTCCGCCTACGCCCAGACCTCGACGATCACCTGGTCGGCCGCGGTCCTCGCCGTCGCCGCGGCGCTGCTGTCCGCGGCACAGCGCAATCTCTCGAATCCGGTGCGAATGATACGACGTCGGGTCACGTCGATCGAAGGTGAGATCACCTTTGCCGATGGCACTGTTCGTCCGATCGACCGTGACTTCTTGCTCATGCCGACCGAACGCGCCCTTCGCTCGTTGTCGATCGCGATGATCGCGTTGGCGGTGGCCCTGGTACTGGTACGGCGCGTTCACTGACGACGTCGTTGCCAACGGGCGACGTCAGTCGAGTGAGCGGATGAAGTCCGTGATGACGGCGGCCGCTTCTCGCGGTTTCTCGAGCGCCCACCAGTGCCCCACTCCTTCGAGGGTCGCCTCGCGGGTGTGCAGGGTCTGGGCCACCTCGTGGGACATCCCCTCGTGGCTGAACGAATCAAGTTCGGCGAAGAGGATCAGCCCCGGCGCCGAGGTCGGTCCCATCTGCGCGCCCCACGACTGGTATACGTTCGGCGTGGCGGAGCGGTAGAGATCGAGGATGCACGTGCCCATCGTGTCGTCGGACCACCGCGCCAGCGTGAGCGCGTCGTCGTGTCCCAGGTGGAATCCCTCGTACGCCTCAGCCATGCTTTCGATCGGTGCCTCGTGGATGGCTTTGAAGTACGCCTCTCCCTCACCGGGCGTCTGCCAGACTTGCGCGTACTGATGCCACTTGGCCTTCGGGTGGACGCCGTTGGCGCAGTCGGCCGTCCACGAACGAAGCAGGTCGGCGCGCGTCGTCGCAATGCGATAGGTCAGGAGCGCGCCCCAGTCGTGACCGACGAGATCGACGGGTTCGTCGAACGTCGCTAGTTCATCTACGAGCCAGTCGATGTAGTCGTCCTTCGTGGCCGCGAATCCCGAGGGACGAGCACAGCCGAAACCGGGGAGCGAGAGCGCGACGGTCTCTTCGTCGAACTCCGCGCGCACCTTGTCCCAGAGTTCGGACGTCTCGGGTACGCCGTGGAGGAAAACGATCATCTTCGAAGAGTACTGGCGCGTCCATCGCGACCGTCGCTTCGAGACCGCCGCCACCGGTGAATCTCAGTGTTCGCTCTCCGCGCGTCGCACGTCGTGGGCCAATTGGAGAGCGACGTCGCGTTCACTCAGCGTGCGCGCGATTTCCTCGGCGCCCGCCCCACCGTTCGTGGACGCTTCGGCGCGGTAGTCGCCGCCGAGCAACGACGACAGCGTTGCCGCCACCGAGCCTCGAAGGGCCGCCAGGTTGTAGCCGCCTTCGAGGAAGAGGGCGAGGCGACCGGGCGTCGAGAACTGCGCGACCCTCGCCGCGATGAGAGCGAAGTCGCCGCTCGAGAGCTCCAGGTTCGCGAGTGGATCGGCGCGGTGGCCGTCGTAGCCGGCCGAGACGAGCACCCAGGTCGGCGCGAAGTCGTCGATGATCGGCGCCGCGACTTCGTCGAATCCGCGCACGAGGACGTCACCCGTGGCGCCCGGCGGCAACGGAATGTTCACCGTGAGACCGAGGGCGTCCATCCCTCCGATCTCGCGCGCCCCGCCGCTTCCCGGGTAGAGCGGCCACTGGTGCGAGGAGACGAACAGGACGTTGGGGTCGTTCCAGAAGATCGCCTGCGTGCCGTTGCCGTGGTGGACGTCCCAGTCGATGATGGCGACGCGCTCGCCACGACTGCGTAGCGCCGCGGCGGCGACGGCGACGTTGTTCAAGAGACAGAATCCCATCGCGTGATCGCGTAGCGCGTGGTGTCCCGGAGGGCGCACGGCGACGAAGCCGACACTGTCTTCGCGGCGGCCCATCTCCTCGATCACCGACAGACCGGCGCCCGCGGCCAGTTGGGCGATCGCCCAGGAGTCGTAGGTCGCGTAGGTGTCCGCGTCGAGGGCGCCGCCGCCCTCGTAGCAAAAAGCACCGAGCTTGTCGAGATAGACGGTGTCGTGCACTCGCGCGAGTTCGGCGCGCGTGGCGCTGTAGGGCTCGACGACGACGAGTTCACCCTCGAGATGTACGTCGCCTACACCAGCGAGGGCGGCGGTCAATCGTTCTGGCCGTTCGGGGTGGCCCTCGTCCTCATGGCCCGCGTCGAGAATCGGAGCGTTCAGAACCAAAGTCATCGCCACTCCTCAGTAATCGCCGAAACGGATTTCACCGCGTTGAAACAGAGCGCTCCGCGGGGCGCTTGATTCAAGACTACGGAGGTCCGTTGCCGTTGCCGTTGCCGTTGCCGTTGCCCGGACCGGTGACTGTCGTTGTCGTCGAGGTGGTCGTCGTCGAGGTCGAGGGGTTGGCCGCCGCACTGAGGCCCATGACGTTGGCGATGGTCTTCAGATCGGCCTGGAGGAGCGCCCCATACGTCGGTGTCACGTAGCCATTGGCGACTCCGTTGGCGATGGCCGTCGCGACCCCTTGCAGGTCACCGGCCGCCGCCTGGGCGTTCCCCGAATTGAAGTCGGTGACCGCCTGCTGGGCGCCGCTGGAGATCGATTGCGCGACCTGCGGGCCGAGTTCGTGGGCGCTCTGACCGGCAACGACGTCGTTCACCATCTTGGCGAGAGAGTGCGACAACGAGGGCAACGTCGTGGTCGTCGTCGGTGGCACCGTCGTCGTCGGGGCAATGGTCGTCGTCGTGACGACCTTGGGTTTCGATCCCAACGCGAAGGCGAGTCCGATCCCTCCGAGGACGACGACCAGCACGAGTAGTGCGATCAACGTCATGTTGCGAGTTCGATTGGGATCCGCTGGTGCCGTTCGAGTCGCGCTGGGAGCGACGCGAGGTGGCGTGATGGACGTCGCTCCGTCTTGTCCGCCACGCAATTTTCCGGCGTCGCCGACGATGGTGGTCATGTCGCTCGACGGCGTCGAGCGCACCCAGGGCGAACGAAACGCGGGCGCCGCCAACATCGTGGAGACGTCGAGGGCACTGAGGCGCTCTTCGGGGTTCGAGGCGAGCATTCCGGTGAGGAGGAGCTTCCACGGCACTGGAAGATCGTCGGGTAGGGTCACCGGACCGGCCATGCGTCGGGCCAGAACTTCGCTGGGGGTGCCGGCGTAGACCCGTTCGCCGGTCAAGCACTCCAGCAGGACGATGCCGAGCGAGAAGACGTCGGCGCTCGGTCCCACGGCGTGATTCTCCAACTGCTCGGGCGCCATGTACGTGGCGGTCCCGAGCATCGTGCCGGTGAGCGTCAGCGTCGAGGTGTCGACCAAACGGGCGATGCCGAAGTCCGTGAGTCGGGCCAGTCCGTCGGGCCCGAGGAGTATGTTGGCCGGCTTGACGTCACGATGCACCACGCCCTGCGCGTGGGCGTAGGCGAGCGCGTCGGCGAGTGACGATCCCACCGACGCCGTCTCGTCGGTCGTGAGAGGACCCTGACGTAGCACTTGATCGAGGCTCGGGCCGTCGACGAACTCCATCACCAGATAGGCCATGTCGCCGTTGACCCCGGTCTCGAAGAGCTGGACCAAACCGGGGTGCGAGAACCGTCGCAGGGCTTGGGCCTCCTGGGCCAGGCGTTGGGCGTATTCGCGGTCAGGTGAGCGAACGATCTTGATCGCGACGTCGGTGCTGTTCACCTCGTCGACGGCTCGAAAGACGTCCGACATGCCGCCGCGACCGAGCAACGTGCCGAGACGGTACCGTCCGTCTAGAAGTTCGCCGGTCGTACTCATCTTGTCAACGCCGAACCTTTCAAGGGACCCCGCGTCGCAAACGACTTCACCACGAGGCAGTCGGGTTCAAGAGATCTGAACACGGGCGCCGGTGCCTGATGACGAAGGCGGCGTGGAAATGCACGGAACGGATGACTCCAATCTATCGAATGACCATGTATCAAGCGCTGGGCAACGACACGCCACGTGAGGACGTGGCGACAGGATCGGAAGCGTTCGGGGCGACCGTTTTTTCAAAATGGACTCGAATAAGTTGGTGTCACGCATGAAGAACGTGATCGATGCGTGAACGGAATCGGTTGGGGTACTCGCGGGAGCGATCGCAAATCACTTTGAGAAATTTGTCAAAAATTGTGGCTCAAAGAAAAGGCGTTGTAAACGCTTACTTTTTGACGTTTTGGGGGAATTTCGTTGCGATACAAGGGTTTTGGTGACTTGACAGAGGGGTCCTCTCTGTGTATTTTGTAAGCGGTTACAGCGGCAACAACGGTGTTGTTGAGGTTGGGGGAGCCGAGGGGAATGCGTGGTTGATTCACAACCGACGATTTATGACGTCGCCCAGCGGGCTGGCGTCTCGATCGCGACGGTCAGTCGGGCGCTCAACTCACTTACTTCCGTACGACCCGCGACGCGCGACAAGGTTCTGGCCGCGATGCGTGAGTTGGAGTTCGTTCCCAACTCGGTCGCGCGGGGTCTTTCGAGTGGCAAGCACTGGATCCTCGGACTGGTCTTCATGCAGACCGCGGTGGACAACAACGTGCTCGCTGTCGAAGAGGCGAGCCTCCTCTACACCGACATCGTCATTCGTGGCGCCGAGGCCCGCGCGGCGGCGCACGGCTACTCGCTCTTGTTGTGCGGGGCGGGCGAGAATCACCCGGCCGGCATGACGCCACTGCTCAACCTGACGGGAACGGTCGACGGACTGATCATGCTCGATCGCGTCATGACCGAGGATGACGTCGCCGACCTCGCCCGGCGGATCCCGGTGGTGCTTCTCGCCGGTGCCGGTGACTCGAAGTCCGCCATCACGGTGCGCGTCGACAACGAGCAGGCCATGCGCAGCCTGGCCCGGCACTTCATCGACGTCCACCACGTGCAGCGCGTCGGATTCGTCTCCGGTCACGAGGGAAGCCCCGACAGTGTCACGCGCGAGGCGTCCTTTCGGCGCGCTATCGAAGAGGGCGGCGTGACGCTAGCCGAGATTGACATCCTTAAGTCCGACTGGACGTCCGCCGGTGGCGAAGGGGCCATGCGGGCGCGTATCGCGTTGGATGAGCCGCTGCCCGAAGTCTTCGCGTGCGCGAACGACCAAACGGCCGTCGGTGTGATCTACGCGCTTCACGCGGCCGGCCTTCGCGTTCCCGAAGACGTGCTGGTCACCGGTTTCGATGACATCACCCTGACGCGGTACTTCAAGCCGCCGCTGACGACGATTCGTCAGTCGGGGAGTCTCTTGGGTGAGGTCGCCGTCGACGCCTTGGTCGCCACGCTCGATAAGTCCGAGCTCGCGCAGCGCACGATCGTCCTGCCGACCGAACTGGTGGTGCGCGAGAGTTGCGGCTGCGAGCCCGAGTCCGAGTCACTTACGGAGATCTACAAGACGGCGTCGGTCCCAACCGTGGTGGTGGGCTGAGCATGCGCCTAATCGGACATCGGCTCGCGCTCTACGCGCTGACGTTCTGGGTCGCGATCACGGTCAACTTCTTGTTGCCGCACTTCATGCCGGGCAATCCGATCCAGACGATGATCGGGAAGTTGACCGGTACGGTCACGCCCGCGGAGATCCGCGCCATCAGGTTGTCCTTCGGCGGCGGTTTGAACCAGAGCCTTCTCTCGCAGTACTTCACGTACATTGGACAACTGGCGCACGGCAACCTCGGCTTCTCCCTCACCCTTTCGGAGAACGTCAGCACCGCGCTGCGCGACTACGTGCCGTGGACGCTTGGCTTGATCGGCGTCGCCACGATCATCAGTTTCTTGGTCGGCACGACCTGTGGCGCGCTGCTCGGCTGGACGCGAGGGTCACGACTCGATTCGCTGATCCCGACGGCCACGTTCTTCCAAGCGACGCCGTACTTCTTCTTGGCGACCGTGATGCTCCTGGTCTTCGCCAGCAAGCTTCACTGGTTCCCGGTGCTCGGGGCCTACAACAATCTGGAACTGCATCCGGGCTGGACCTGGGCGTTCGTGCTCAGCGTGCTGCGCTACGGCCAGCTGCCGGTGATCTCCATCGTGTTGAGTTCCATCGCCGGATGGATGCTCGGCATGCGCAACATGATGATCACGATGGTGGCCGAGGACTTCGTGCTCATGGCGATCGCGATGGGGCTCCCGAAGCGAAAAGTAATCTGGGCGGCCGCTCGAAACGCCGTATTGCCGAGTATCGCGAACCTTTCGTTGGCGATTGGCCTGGTCGTCTCCGGGGCGCTCATCGTCGAACTGGTCTTCAACTACCCCGGCGTCGGTGACCTCCTCTTGAACGCGGTCCAGAGTCAGGACTATCCACTCATCCAGGGGATCTTCTTGTGCATCACCTTGACGGTCTTGGCCGCGAACCTTCTGGCCGACGTCGTCTACTTAATACTTGACCCTCGCACGAGAACCGAAGTGTCGCGATGAAGTCATTTCGTTTTCCCCGTTCGCCCAAGGTCATCGTGGGGATCATCGTCCTCGGTTTCTTCGTGTTGCTCATGATCTTCGGACCCTATCTGGCGCCCTTCAACCCGAATAACACGTCGTTCGCACCGAATCTCACACCGTCGGCGCATCACTGGTTCGGTACGACCAGTCTCGGTCAGGACATTTTCTCCCAGACGCTCGTGGGTGCCCGGGCCACGATGATCGTGGCCGGGATCGCGGGACTCGTGGCCACGACGCTGTCGATGGTCATCGGCGTCGCCGCGGGCTATCTCGGCGGTTTCACCGACGACGGCCTGTCGTTGATGTCCAACGTCTTCCTCGCGCTGCCGGGGTTGCCGCTGCTCATCGTGATCGACAGCTATCTGCCGGTCAACAGTCGTTCCAACTCCCTGGTCATCGGTCTGATCATCTCACTGACCGGTTGGGCGTGGGGCGCGCGGGTCCTGCGCGCCCAGACCATGTCGCTGCGCAACCGTGACTTCGTCGAGTCCTCGCGAATAATCGGCGAGAAGCGGATTCGGATCATGTTCACCGAGGTGGCACCCAATCTCCTGCCGATCCTGGCGGCGTCGCTGCTCTTCACGATCCTCTACTCCATCGGTGCCTACGTCACCCTGGCCTACATCGGTCTGACGAGCACCTCGGTGTGGAACTGGGGCACCATGCTCTTCTGGGCCCAGGCGAACAACGCGCCGCTCTCGGGTGAGTGGTACTGGTTCGTGCCCCCGGGCATCTGCATCGCGTTGGTCGGTACCAGTCTGGCGCTGTTGAACTTCGGCATCGACGAGTTCATCAACCCGCGACTGCGCGCCGGTGGTCTCAGTGGACGCCAACGTCGCCGCCTGGGTATGCCGCGTCGCCAGCGTCTCGGCCTCACACCGGTCGTGCGCTCCGTGGTAACCGCACCGCGAATTACGACGACCCAGAATCCGGTGACGTCATGACGACCGAGTCCAAAAGAGTTGAGGACGTGGTGAAGACCGAAGTCCCGCCACTGGCACTCCCGCCGACGACGTACGGTCCGATCGCGGCGACGACACACGTTGAGGCCGCGATGGGAGAGCGCATCCTCGACGTGCGCAACTTCAGCGTCGACTACGGGTGGGGCGAGAACGCGGTGCGCGCCGTCGACGACGTCGACCTCCACCTCGATCGTTCCAAAGTCCTCGGAATCGCGGGCGAGAGCGGAAGCGGCAAGTCGACGCTGGTGTACGCCATCACCCGGCTCCTTCGCGCCCCGGGCGTGATCAAGGGCGGAGAAGCGCGCTTCAATCTTGGAACGGACGATGACGTCGAGCACGTGATCGATCTCGTGAACGCCAGCGAGCGCGAACTGCGAAGCGTCCGGTGGTCCAGCATCTCGATCGTCCTCCAGAGCGCTCTGAGCGCCCTCAATCCCGTGGTGCGGGTGGGCAGTCAGTTCGAAGAGGTCCTCAAAGCGCATCGCAAGGACATGTCCAAGCACCAACGACGTGCCCGCGCCAAGGAACTGCTGGCCATGGTCGGACTCGACGAGGATCGCCTGGACCGTTTCCCGCACGAACTCTCGGGCGGTCAGCGCCAGCGCATCATGATCGCGCTCGCCCTCACGCTCGATCCCCAACTCGTCATCATGGACGAGCCGACCACGGCCCTCGACGTCGTCACCCAGCGTGAAATCATCGGCGAGTTGTTCGAACTACGCGCGCAGTTCGGCTTCGCGATGATCTTCATCACGCACGACCTCTCGCTGCTCACGGAGTTGGCCGACGAGATCGTCGTCATGTACGCGGGCGCCCTGGTCGAGCGCGCAACGGCGCGCGAGCTCTACGAGACGCCGCGACACCCCTACACCCTCGGTCTGTTGAAGTCCTTCCCCCCGATGCACGGGGAGCGATCGGAACTCTCGGGGATACCGGGGTCTCCGCCGGACCTCGCCCACTTGCCGACCGGATGCAGATTTCATCCCCGTTGTCCCTACGCCATGGAACGGTGCACGAACGAGTCGCCGCCGCTCGTCGAGATCAAAGGAACGGACCGGTCGGTCGCCTGTTGGCTGCAGGTCGGCGACGTCGGGGTCGCGGTGCCGGTCGAGTTGAGTCGCGTCAGTTCATCCGGCAATGCGCCCTCGGGAAGCTTCAAGGAGGTGACGCCGTGACGGACGCGACGACGACACCGGTGCAACTCGAAGCGCGACACCTCACTCGGAACTTCTCGGTGCGCACCCCCGGTCGGATCCGCAACGCCCGGCACATCGTGCGCGCGGTCGATGACGTGAGTCTTGATTTGATCGCGGGCCAAGTCGTGGCGGTCGTCGGTGAAAGTGGCTCGGGCAAGTCGGTGCTCGCGCGCATGCTCGCGCGCATCATAAAGCCGACCTCGGGCGACCTCGTCCTCCAGGGAACGACGATCCCCATCAAGACCAAGCGCACGCTCGCGTACGCCTCGCAAGTCCAGTTGGTGTTGCAGGACCCGTTCGCGTCGATGAATCCGGTCCACCGCATGAGCCACAACCTGTTGCGACCGCTACGCATCCACGGCGCGTCGAAGGCCGACGCGCCGGGCCTCGCCGAGGCGGCGCTGCGCCGTGTGTCGCTCGAGCCACCCAGTCGATTCCTCGAGAGCTATCCGCACGAGCTCTCGGGCGGACAGTTGCAGCGCGTCTCGATCGCGCGCGCGTTGTGCATCGAGCCCAAGGTGCTACTCGCCGATGAGCCGATCTCCATGCTGGACGTGTCCGTGCGACTGGGCGTGCTCAACCTGCTGCGCGGCCTGTGCGACGACGACCGTCTGGCGATCCTCTACATCACGCACGACATCGCCTCGGCGCGCTACATCGCCGACTCCATCATCGTGATGTACGCCGGACAGGTCGTCGAACAGTCGCGCGGCACCAGCCTCGTCGACGAGCCGACGCACCCCTACACCCAACTCCTCATCGCGTCGGTACCCGATCCCTCGGATCCGACCCGCGACGTGCCGCCCACCGGCGAACACACGCAGATCGCAGTGGCCCAGAAGGGCTGTCGTTTCAATCCGCGATGCCCCCACGTCATGGACCGGTGTCGCATCGATGAGCCGCCGTCGTTCATCGTTGGCGAAAATCACACCTCGAAGTGTTGGCTCTACGCCGACCACGAGGTTGGAGTCGAAGTGGCGCTGTCGACGCGCCGGAGGGAGGGGGAGACCGCGACGACATGACCCACATCGAATAGAGAGCCGCGTGAACGCCCACATGACGTTCTCGCGGTCGAACAAAATCGCGAAGGTCCAACCGGCCTCGCGTTTGTTAAGTAGGACCCACACGGTTCACACAAAACGTCGGCGGAAGCCGGCTGGACACTATCAATATAAAGGAAAACTATGTTTAAGAGAGCTGTTGTTGTCTGCACGGCGATGTCGTGTTTGACACTAGGCATTGTCATGAGCGCCGGTCTTACCGCCGCCTCGGGGGCGAGTTCCACGTTGACATTGGAGAACAACACCGGTGTTACCTTCACCGATAACTTCAATCCATTGGACTCGAACTCGTTCTGTAAGGAAATGAGCGTGTGCTCGCTGGTTTATGAACCACTGATGGAGTTCGACTCGCTCAAAGCGGGCGTGTCGTACCCGTGGCTCGCTAAGAGTTACGCGTGGTCCAACGGTGGCAAGACCCTCACGTTCACCATCCGCACCGGTGTGAAGTGGAGCGACGGCTCGTCATTCGGCCCAGCCGACGTGGCCGCGACGTTCAACCTCGTGAACACCACCCCGGCGGCGAACGTCGCCGGACTTCCGGCGCTGGCGAGCCCGGCGACGGTCTCGGGTGACACCGTGGTGTTGAACTACGCGACGTCGCAGTACTCCAACATCGTGGCAATTGCCGGTACGCAGTTGATGCTTCCCGCGAACTTTGGGACGCTCTACTCAACACCGGCGACGGCGACGGTGACCGCACCGATCGGCACCGGTCCGTACGTCGTGGGTAACTACTCCACGACGCTCGTGAGCTACACGGCCAACCCGAGTTACTGGGATGGCACGCCCGCGGCTGCCACGATCAATGTCCCGTCCTACGCGTCGAACACCGACGCCGCGACGGCTTTGGCGAGTGGACAGCTTGAATGGGCTGGTAACGACATTGAGAACGTCAACAAGATCTTCGTGGACGCTGACAAGTCGACCAACCACATCTACTTTGCCCCGGGTTCAACCGTGACACTGGAGTTCAACGTCACCAAGTGGCCACTCAACAACCTTGCAGTTCGCCAGGCCGTGAGTGCCGGTGTGAACCGTACCGACTTGAGTGTCAAGGGTGAAACTGGTTACGAAGCGCCGGCAACGTCGCTGAGTGCGCTCATCTTGCCCAGCCAGGCGTCGTACTTGGCCCCGCAGTACAAGAACGACATCAAGTCGACGAGCCAGCCGAAGACCGTGAAGGAGATCATGACCAAGGCGGGCTTCAAGAAGAACAAGCAGGGTTACTACGCGTTGAAGGGTAAGGTCGTCAAGTTCTCCATGGAGGACCCGGTCTCCTACTCCGACTACTACGCGGACATCCAGCTCATGTCGTCCGAACTGAAGTCCGAAGGAATCGACGCGACCGTTGATGGCGTCGAGGCGTCGCAGTGGTACACCGACTCCGCCGACGGCAACTTCGACACGATTGAGCACTGGGGCAATGGTGGGACCGACCCGTACACGCAGTTCGACAACTGGCTCGACTACAAGAACTCAGCGGCGATCGGCAAGAACGCGAATGCTGACTACGGTCGTTACCACAACGCGACGGTGCAGTCCTTGCTGTCGAAGTTGTCGGCGACCAACCCCGCTGACACGGCGGCCGTAAAGGCTGCCACGTTGCCGCTCGAGAAGATCGAGGCGAGCACGTTGCCCGTCGTGCCGCTGTTGTATGGCGCGGACTGGGACGAGTACAGCACGGCGGACTTCACCGGATTCGTGACTGCGGCTAACCCGTACATGGACCCGTCGCCGAGCGACCCCGAATTGCCGTACATCTTGATGCAACTCAAGGCGTCGTAATCGATCAACTCCGCGTACGGACTGGGAGTACAACCACCCTCCTAGTCCGTGCGCGGAGGATCGTCTGATTGCGCGTGACCGTGCCGACGCATCTGTGGGCACGGTCACGCGAGGTCACCCCTCGCTGAAACTCGCCCTAATACTATCAGGAGACATCCACCATCATGAGTACGACTAGCCCCCACCACGAGAGCCCACCGCGCTCGTTCCCCCCCGGTTTCCTTTGGGGAACCGCCACCGCTTCCTATCAAATCGAAGGCGCCGTTGACGTTGACGGCCGTGGCCCTTCAATCTGGGACACCTTCAGTCACCAGTCCGGAGAGGTGTGGAACGGCGACACCGGTGACGTCGCCTGCGACCACTACCACCGCATGGATGAAGACCTCGACCTCATGAAGGAACTCGGCGTCGGATCGTACCGATTCTCGGTCGCCTGGCCCCGGGTCCAGCCCGACGGCAAGGGCCCGGCCAACCAGCCCGGCCTGGACTTCTACCGTCGACTCGTCGACGGGCTACTCGCTCGCGACATCGAACCCACGTTGACGCTCTATCACTGGGACCTCCCGCAGCCGATCGAGGACGAAGGCGGCTGGTGCGTGCGCGATACGGCCGAACGATTCGGCGAGTACGTCGACCTCGTGGCGCGCGCCCTGGGGGACTCCGTCGAACGCTGGATCACGCTCAATGAGCCCTGGTGCTCGGCGTGGCTCGGCTACGGCGCCGGACGTCACGCGCCCGGCGTCAAGGACATCGGCAAGGCGGTCTCGGCGACGCACCACTTGTTGTTAGCCCACGGCAACGCCGTGCCGATCCTGCGCTCGGCGATCCCGGGCGCCAAAGTCGGCATCACGCTGAACCTCGGCGTCTCGCGACCGGGCACGACCCACGAACTCGACCTCGCGGCCGCGCACCGCGCCGACGGCAACCTGAATCGGCTCTTCCTGGACCCGCTCTTTCGGGGACAGTACCCCGAGGACATGCTCGAACACTACAAGGACTACCTGCCCGGATTCACGGTCCTCCAGGACGGCGACATGGAGGTCATCGCCCAACCGCTGGACTTCCTGGGGGTCAACTACTACTTCCCCGGCACCATCATGGACTCGTCGCGCGCCAAGGAGGCTCGCGTCGCCGGTTACGGCGTGCCGCTCGGCGAACAGTTCCCCGACCTTCGGGTGCTCTCACTCGAGACGCCCGGCACCGACACCACGTCGATGGGTTGGGAGGTCGACGCGTCGGGACTCACCGAACTCCTCGTGCGGGTGAAGAGCGACTACACCGAACTGCCGATCTACATCACGGAGAATGGCGCGGCCTTCGACGACTACGTCGATCCCAATGGTCACGTCCTCGACCACGACCGCGTCTCGTACCTCGAAGAGCACATCTCGGCGGTGCACGACGCGATTGCCGCCGACGTGAACGTGCAGGGCTACTTCGTGTGGAGTCTGCTCGACAACTTCGAGTGGGCCTACGGCTACTCGCGGCGCTTCGGAATCGTGTGGGTCGACTTTCCCACCGGCACACGTTTGCCCAAGACGAGTTTCTCCTGGTACGCCGACACGGTTCGCAACAACGCTCTGGTCTACTCCACGACGGGCGGGGACTCGTAACGACTCGTCGCGAGTGATCGGATTCAGCTGTTCGCCGTGGCGGAGCCTCTCATGACGTTTCGAGCGAGGATGCCCAGAGTCGCGCGGAGCGCCGCCTCGGGGATCACGGGGAAGATGGCTGCGTCTCGCCACTCCTGGCTGATGGCCGACCAGTCGTAGTACGACGTCACGAGCGTCGCGTCGTCGACCGGTTCGAGTCGGTAGCCGTAGACGTGACCGATCGACGGTCGAACGAGGCCCGCCACGGTCCAGGCGATCTCGCGGTCCTCGACGAACGTCGTGATGGTCACGGTCACGTCATAGAGGCCCAGTGGATAGTCGTTCAGGGCCTCGCGGTCCATGTGGATGACGAACGTGTCGTCGACGGCGGCTACCCGGCTGCCCTCAGCGCTCATGAGCATTCCGGAGCTGTCGATGGCGACGTGCCCATTCGGATCGCTGAGGATTCGAAAGATCGCCGACGGCGTCGCGTGAATGGTGCGCTGCACTTCAAAACGTTCAGTGGTCATCGGTTCACCCTAGATGCGGATGTGAGTCGACTGTCGAGATGGCCGTGACGTCACTGAAACCGATTGGGTCCTCCGCCACTTTCCTCCATCTTCCGTAGTCGAGAACTCGCGCTCTCGGCTTGGGAAGCTGAAACCCATTCTGAATCCTGCTAAGGAGTACCACCTCAGTGAGCAGTGACCTGAGTTTGGGAAGCCAATGTTGAATCCTGTGACCGCCTTGGGTCAGTTCGATTTGCGGTAGTCAGAAGTACGAAAATCAGAAATTCCGACTTTCCAATGGTATGATTAGATTATGTCGAGAACCACTGTGCGGGCCAAGGGTCAAATTACGCTTCCTGACGATGTGCGCCGCGCCGCGCATCTTGAGGAGGGTGATCTCTTGGATGCCGAGATCACGAATGAAGGAATCCTCTTGCGTCCACAGAAACTCATTGATGCCACACAAGCGTGGTTCTGGGCGACCGACTGGCAGGCTGGCGAGCGTGATGCCGACGCCGATCGTGCCGCCGAGAGGATCAGTACTTTCGCTTCTGGCGACGAACTGCTCGGCTCGCTTCGCCAGCGGTCCAAGCCGACACGCCAGCGAAAGAAGTTGTAGAAAGCATTGCCAACGCACGCATGGCTGGCTCGATTCCGCAAAGACTTCGATGGTCTGAGCCGAGAACAGCAAACACTCTTCCTTGTGACCATCGCTCAGTTCGTCGAGGACCTGCAAGGGCAACGTGCCTTCCGTAAAGGGCTGCGCGTCAAGGGTATTAAAGGTGCCTTGGGTATTTTCGAAATGACCTGGGATGCTAACGGGCGCGCAACCTTCGAGTATGGCGAATCAACCTTGCCGGGAGAGACTCACGTCATTTGGCGTCGCGTCGGAACCCACGAAATCTTCGACAAGCCCTGAATGTCAAATCTGCTTTTCGTCGATGGGCATACCGCGGGCATACCGCCGACGATTGTTCACCGAAAGTCACCGTCAAAGACACTGAGTGCTGACGTCGGGCTCAAAGGATGTCGCAATCGACCTTGATGTGAATTACGCGACTTAATGCCACGTTGATCGCTTTGTCTCCTCCGGGACCACCGGCCGTGCCACTTTTTGCCCATAAGTAGGTAGTTGACGTCGGCCCACAGATCAGTTAGGTCCGGCGATGACGTCTAGTTCTCAGCTTGGAAAGCATCGACTAGATATCTCCGATGAAGCATGATTATGCTATAATTGTGGCATGAGCAGAGTGAGAGTAAGTACAACAGTTGACGGTGATCTTCTGGCAGAGGCTCGTCGAATACGAACCCAGTTGAACGATGCGACATTGATCGACGAGGCACTTCGCTCGCTTATCGCGAGCAACCGCTCCGGTGAGATCGACGCCGCCTACGCCGCCTACGACGGAATCCCAATTAACGAACCTGATGATTGGGGAAGTCTCGACGCATTTCGGAGCGCTGCGGCCGCCTCGTGACCGTTCAACCATTGCGCGGTGAACTCTGGTGGTGCGAACTGCCCGATATTGCCAAGCGACCAGTCGTGGTCATGTCTCGCGATGCAGCAATTCCGCGTTTGCGCCGAACTTTGGTCGCGCCATGCACGACCACAATCCGCAACCTGGCCAGTGAGGTTTTACTCGAACCCGGCGAGGACCCGATTGTTCGCCGCTGCGTGGTCAACCTGGATTCAGTCGAGAGTGTATCGACCTCCGTGTTGGTTGATCGGATGGGGCGTCTCAGCGATGAGCGGATGAGACAGATTTGCGATGCACTGAGCGTCGCAGTGAGTTGCGGTGATTGAACGGCAGTCCAGAGCGTTGAAGCTATGGAGCGGGCGACGAGAATCGAACTCGCGTTCTCAGCTTGGGAAGCTGAGCACTACAGAAACGAACTAGACCGCTAACCCCTAGTCCGGAGCCGTAATTTAAACGAATAGAAGCGGCTTTTCCTGGACGGGCATATCTCGGGCATACTGTCGGGGAGGTTGAGGTCGTCGAGGCACTCGGTTCAGAGCTATTGGTGCACTTCACCAACGACGCGCCAATAGTTCGCGCGGAGGATTCAAATGCAGCAACAGGTTCTCAAACGTCGGACGATGAGAGCGTAGAGCTCACTCTCGACTGCGTCGCGCGAATTGAGCCACGTCACGCGGTGCGCCAGGGCGACACTTTCAAATTCGCCATTGATCCCGCTCGATTGGAGTTCTTCGACCCCGAATCGGGCCTGGCCGTTTGGGACTGAAGAGTTATCTCTCCTCGTGAGTCGACGCGGGACGTGCAACTGCAAGAGAAACCGTTCCGATCCCACGACCGACGAACTCGTTGAAAAGAACTCGGGCGTCTCGTATTGGGAGTGTTGCTCTTCGCGGCAGTCGTTTTGAAGTGACGCACCAGCGCGACCTACGGTAGGGCGATGTGTCGAAACATCACGATGTTGCGTGGGCTCGAGCCACCCGCCACCCACGAAGAGATTCACGCCGCCGCACTGCAGTACGTCCGGAAGGTGGCCGCGGTCACTTCCGGACCACTGTTGACGTCAGAGGCGTTCGTCGACGCGGTCGCTCAGATTGCCGAGGCGACTGAGCGACTGTTAGGAACGTTGCCACCGCGGCGATCGCCACCGTCGACGGTGCCACCGAATCGACGACGGACGTTGCCGTCCGCCCCGGAGTGACCGGAGTCAACCACGCACGATTACGACGCCTTGTCCAGCCTTCGGCGCTCGTTGGCCGCGGCGACCATTGCTTCGGCGAGCATTGACTGTTGCGAAGCGCTCATTTGACCGAACGCGGCGAGATAGGTGGGCTCAAGGCTGGTGTTTTGCGTTTTTGAAGTCGACAGACCAAGCAATTTCCTGATGATTCTCATTCATCCTCCTTCGAAGAAGTCCGACACGATGACGAGTTCGACGCATCAAGTATCTCGTGCATCGACTTCATGGTGGTGGATGGGAGCGTCAATCACTCCATTCGTCGCTGCACGCAGATAAGTGTGGACACTGTGGACGACGTTGCGTTGTGAGTCGTCGAGAAGAAAACTGTTGTGATTTGATATTCGAGCGGCCCGACGTTCTTACGACAGGATATATTTCTCGACGGCGCGCGCGAACCCTTCGTCTTCGTTTGACGTGGTGACTTCGTTCGCTGACGCCTGCACGTCGGCGTCGGCGTTGCCCATCGCGATGGAGAGCCCTGCACGTTCGAACATCGACACGTCGTTGTATCCGTCCCCGATCGTCGCGATCGCGTCAGTCGGTACGCCGAACATCGAAGACAGGTACTCGACCACGGCGCCCTTGTTGGCGTGGGGACTCGTGACGTCCAAGTAGTACGACGATGAGTTCGTCGCCGAGACGCGTTCCCCGATCGTTTCGTTAACTGCCGTTCTCGCCCGCAACAGCGCGTCGGCGTCGTCACTGGCGCCGACGATCTTGGTGACACCGTCACTCACCGAGTCGAAGCCGGCGATTTCGATGGGCTCGAATTGAACGACGTCGGCTTCGTGTCGCACGTGAGGGCTACTCGCGTCGCGGACGTACCACTCATGAGCGCGATAGACCCAGGCCGGGACGTGGTGTTCCTCGAGGATGCCGATGATCGCCGGGACGATCTCGTCGTCGATGTCGTGTTCCTCGAGGATCCGCTCTTCTGGATCGATGATCATCCCACCGTTGAACGCCGCGATCGGCGTCGAGAGGCGGAGCGGCTCGATGTACATCCCGATACCCCTCGGCGGGCGACTGCTCGTGAGCGCGAACATGATCCCGGCGTCGTGCAGGTGACGCACCGCCTCCAGCGAGCGCTCGGTGAGAATCTTGTCGTGCGGCACGAGCGTGCCGTCGACGTCGGAGAGCAGCAGTCGAATCTTGGAACTCATCGAGGCAGTGACCACCGGTCCGGCGCGACGATGCGATCGATGGAGACCGGTCCCCACGACCCCGGTTCGTAGAGTTCGACCGCGGGCGGGTGCTCCAGCACGGGCGTGGCGATCTCCCACTGTCGCTCGATGCCGTCGGAGCGGGTGAAGAACGCCTGGTTGCCGAGCATCGCCTCGAGGATGAGGTGTTCGTAGGCCTCGAGGTCGTTGGCCGTCTGGAACGAGTCGGCGTAGCGGAAGGTCATAACCGCCGGCGCGAGGCGCATCTCCGGTCCGGGCTGCTTGGCGAGGAAGTGCGTCTGGATCGATCCGGGGTCCGCGAAGTCAGCGACCAGCTCGTTGCCGTGGCGCTGGCCCTCCATGTGGTCGACGGGGAACATCCGCATGACCGGCTCCTTGAATCCGATGGTCACGACCTGTCGGCTCTGCGCCATCGACTTTCCGGTTCGCAGGAAGAAGGGTACGCCCTTCCAACGCGTGTTCTCGACGTCGGCGCGCAGCGCCACGAAGGTCTCGACCTGGGAGTCGGGCGCGACGCCCGTCTCCTTGAGGTAGCCGTCGTACTGGCCCCGGATGACGTGTTCGGGGTTGATCGGCGTGATTGAATCGAAGACTTTGGCGATCTCATCGCGCAGGGGCTTGGCGTCGAGGGAGATCGGCTGTTCCATCGCGACGAAGGCCAACACCTGGAGGAGGTGCGTGACGACCATGTCCCGGAACGTCCCGGTCTCTTCGAAGAACGCGCCGCGGCCCTCGATCGACAGGGTCTCGGGCACGTCGATCTGGACGTAACTGATGTGGTTGCGATTCCAGATCGGCTCGAAGAGCCCGTTCGCGAAGCGCAGGGCCAGGATGTTGTCGATCGACTCCTTGCCGAGGAAGTGATCGATGCGAAAGACGTGGGCCTCGTCGAAGCACTCGGCGATGGCGGCGTTGAGCTGACGCGCCGACGCGAGGTCGACCCCGAAGGGCTTCTCGCAGATGATCTTCGTGTTCTCATTGAGGCCGGTGGCCCCCAGCATCTCGATGATGCCGAGCAGCACGCCGGGCGGGACCGCGAGATGGAAGAGTCGCTGGACCTCACCGCCCATCTCCTTTTCGGCGCGCGTGACCGCGTCCACGAGTTCGCCCGTGCCGTCCTCTTCGGCGTAGGCGAAGGAGAGGTTCTTCTCGAACGCCTCCCACTGGTCCCCCTCGGGCTTGTTCGATCCGAATTCGCACACGGCGTCGTAGGCGCGCTTGCGAAACTCCTTGTCCGACAGCGCCGACGCCTGGCGCGAGCAGCCGATGACCCGGTAGTTCTTGGGGAGGAGTCCGGCGACCGCGAGATGGAAGAGTCCCGGCAGGATCTTGCGCTTGGCGAGGTCGCCGGTGGCGCCGAACATCACGAATATGTGATCCGGTGGGACCTCGACCTTCATGGCGGTGTCGGTGCTCGTCATTGTTGACCTCCGGGGGTTGATATGGTCACCGTCTTAGCGGTCGCGACGATGATCTCACTCACCAATTCTGGCGCGAAGAGACCATGGGCACTGATGCCGGGTATCGATTCGAAATGCTCGGCCAGTGCTCGCGCACTGGAGACGTCGCCGTGGTAATCGCACAGTACGCCACCGTCGGGACTGGGACCGACGTCGCGCAGCGTGACCGCGCCGAGTTCGCGCAGCGTGGCGCGTAGTCCGAACGGGCGCAGTTCCAGGGGTATTGGTGCGTGCAGCGCCGTCACCGGTTTCGACGAGTCGGCGATGACCACGAATGTTCTCGCGCTGGCGGCGACGATCTTCTCTCGCAACTGTGCGCCGCCGCGACCTTTGACCAGCCAGCCGTCCGGAGCGATCTGATCGGCCCCGTCGATGGCCAGGTCCAGTTCATCGAGCGCGTCGAACTCCTCCACGGTGATACCGAGGGAACGCGCGACCTCTGCCGTCTGGGGTGACGTCGCCACGTAGCGTGCTGGCACACCGCGACGCGCGATCGCGTCGAGCACGTACGCGACCGTCGTACCCGTGCCGAGCCCGACCCGCGAATCGGGTTCGATGCGTTCGGCGGCCGTCTCGGCGGCGAGGCGCTTCTCCTCTTCGGTGCTCATGATTGCAGCGCCGCGTCGTCGGCCATTATGAGCGATGCCACGGCCTCGACCCCGGTCGCGGGGATCGAGGTGTCGCCGCGTAACAGCGCCGAGAGCGCCGTTCGCTTGTCCTCGCCGGTGACGAGCCAGAGCAGTTGGTCGCCGCGCGAGAGCGCGCCGTAGGTGAGGGTCATACGTTGCTCGCCCTGGTAGACGCCCGTGACCGCGACGAGTCGATCGCGCACGTCCAAGACGGGGTCACCGGGGATGAGTGACGCCGTGTGGCCGTCGGGGCCTAGGCCGAGGTGCACGAGATCGAACCGTGCCGGCAGTTGCGCGGCGTAGGACGCCGCGGCCGCGTCGAGGTCGTCGACGTTGACCAGCATCGCCACGATCGTCGGTCGCTTCTCGCCGAGACTGCGCTCGAGGTTCGTGAGATTGCGCGTCGCGTCGCCCACCGGAGCGATGCGTTCGTCGACCTGATAGAGCACGACCTCGGACCACGGGACGTCCATCTGTGCCAGCTTCTCGAACATCGACCACGGTGTGCGTCCGCCGCTCACGGCGAAGGTGAACGTTCCGTTCTCCTCGATTGAGCGTCTCGAAGACTGGGCCACGTACTCGGCGGCCGCCGTCGCGACGGCGTCGGCGTCGGGAAAGTCGCGCAGCTCGTGGTGCACGTTACGAACTCTTCTCGACGTGTCCACCGAACTCCGCGCGCATCGCCGAGAGCACCTTGGCGGTGAACTCTCCTTGATTGCGTGACTCGAATCGTTGCCACAGGGCGGCGCTGATCACGGGGGCGGGCACGGACTCGTCGATGGCGGCCTCGACGGTCCAGCGTCCTTCTCCGGAGTCCGACACCCGTCCGCTGAAGTCCGAGAGTTCCGGCGATCGAGCGAGGGCGTCCGCGGTGAGGTCGACCAGCCACGATCCGACGACCGAGCCGTGACGCCACACCTCGGCCACCTCGGGGAGATCGAAGTCGAAGGAGTAGTACTCGGGGTCGCGTAACGGCGTGGTCTCGGCGTCGGCCTCGACCTTCGTCGTGCCGACGTTGGCGTGCTTCAGAATGCTCAACCCTTCGGCGATCGCCGCCATCATCCCGTACTCGATGCCGTTGTGCACCATCTTGACGAAGTGCCCGGCGCCGTTGGGTCCGCAGTGCAGATAGCCCAACGGGGCCGTGCCGTCGGTGCGCGTGCGCCCGGGCGTCTTGGCGGTGCCGTCGTCGCCCGGCGCGATCGAGCGAAAGATCGGGTCGAGTCGCGCGACGACATCGTCCTCGCCGCCGATCATGAGGCTGTAGCCACGCTCGAGGCCCCACACGCCGCCGCTCGTGCCGCAGTCGACGTAGTGCACGCCGGTCTCGGTGAGCTGTTTCGCGCGAGCCATGTCGTCGCGGTAGTAGGAGTTGCCGCCGTCGATGACGACGTCGTCGCTGTCGAGGTACTGCACGAGTTCGTTCAGCGTGTCCTGGGTGATTGCGGCCGGCAACATCAGCCACACCGCACGTGGTCCGTCGAGTTTCGAGACGAGATCCTCGAGCGACGACGCGCCGACGACTCGTTCGCCCGCGAGCTTCTCGACCGCGGCGACGTTGACGTCGTAGACGACACAGCTGTGACCGTCGCGTACGAGTCGCTGGACGAGGTTTGCCCCCATCCGTCCGAGCCCCACCATTCCCAGTTGCATTGGCTTGTCAGTTGCCATGAGTGTCCTCATTCCTCTTCAGTCGTCGATAAAGCGTGATTAGCTCATTGGTCGATGAGTCGTGCGCGAGCGTCGGCTCAGCCACAGATTCCAGTTCGGGGATGATGGCGACCGCCAATACCTTGCCCAGTTCCACACCCCACTGGTCGAAGGAGTCGATGCCCCAGATCGTCCCTTGTGTGAAGACCGAATGTTCGTACAGCGCGATCAGCGATCCGAGGATTCTTGGCGTGAGGACCTCGGCCAAGAGCACGTTGGTCGGTCGATTGCCCTCCATGACGCGATGGGCCACGACGTGCTCGGGTGTGCCTTCGGCGCGAACCTCCTCGGCCGTCTTGCCGAAGGCGAGCGCCTGGGCCTGGGCGAAAACGTTCGACGAGAGGATGTCGTGGTGCTCGCCGAGCGGATTGAGACTCTTCGCGAATCCGATGAGGTCGACCGGGATGATCGTGGTGCCCTGATGGATCAGTTGGTAGAAGCTGTGCTGTCCGTTCGTCCCCGGCTCGCCCCAGTACAGCGCGCCGGTGTCGTAGTCGACGGTGGTGCCCTCGAGCGTCACGTGCTTGCCGTTGGACTCCATTGTGAGTTGTTGCAGGTAGGCCGGGAGTCGCTTCAGGTACTGCTCGTAGGGCATCACCCCGACACTGGCGCAACCCAAGAAGTCACGGTTCCACAGGGCGAGTAGTCCCATCAGGACCGGCAGGTTCGCCTCGAAGGGCGCCGTTCGGAAGTGCTCGTCCATGGCGTGGAACCCCTCGAGCAGTTCGGTGTAGCGATCCGGTCCGATAGCGAGCATCGTCGAGAGGCCGATGGCCGACTCCATCGAGTAGCGGCCGCCGACCCAGTCCCAGAACACGAACATGTTCTCGGTGTCGATGCCGAAGGCCGCGACCTTCTCGGCGTTGGTCGACACCGCGACGAAGTGCCTCGCCACGGCCGATTCGTCGCCGAGTTGTTCGATCAGCCACGCGCGCGCGGACGTGGCGTTGGTCAGCGTCTCGAGCGTGCCGAAGGTCTTCGAGGAGATGATGAACAGCGTCTCGTCGGCCGAGAGGTCGCGCAGCGCCTCGACCAGGTCGGTCGAATCCACGTTCGACACGAAGCGGAAGTTGAGGTCGCGACGCGAGTAGAAGCGCAGCGCTTCGTACGCCATCACGGGTCCCAGGTCCGAACCACCGATGCCGATGTTGACGACGTTCTTGATCGCCTTGCCGGTATGGCCCTTCCACTCACCCGACCGCACGCGCGTGGCGAAGGTCCTCATCTGGTCCAAGACGGCGTGGACCTCGCTGACGACGTCAACACCATCGACGACGAGAGCGGCGCTCTTGGGCATCCGCAACGCGACGTGGAGGACGGCACGATCCTCCGAGACGTTGATGTGCTCACCGGCGAACATCGCGTCGCGCCGCTCGGCGACGCCCGATTCGACGGCGAGCGCGATGAGCAGGTCGAGGGTCTCATCGGTGAGGCGGTTCTTCGAGTAATCGAGGAAGAGGCCCACGGCCTCGGCGGTCAGGCGCTCACCGCGGCCCGGATCCTCGGCGAAAAGCTCGCGTAGATGCCGGCCGTGGATCTGCTCGTAGTGCTGCTCGAGCCGGGAGTAGGCGGCTCGCTTCTTCAACGGGACGACGGTCATGGGCCGGGTTCCTCCGCTTCGGGGAGTGAATGGACTGCGA
>Ga0182015_10000927_pt1 | contig 40805 bp, 29 predicted proteins | sample 712P3MmetaG_FD_120478 | JGI IMG/M metagenome (GOLD analysis project Ga0182015, IMG submission 120478) | Permafrost microbial communities from Stordalen Mire, Sweden - 712P3M metaG | ecosystem: Environmental > Terrestrial > Soil > Wetlands > Permafrost | place: Sweden: Stordalen | collected...
ATCGCTTAAGTGGCGTTGCGTGCCCGCTGGTTAGCTCAAAAATGGTTCTCCAGTTGCGCGCGTGGCGACTGGCAAATTCACTCCTCGACACTGCGAGCTTCTGCACCCTCTACGCCTCTCGCCGGGTCGATTCCCGTTCCACGAGCTTGGGTGGAATCAGTATTCTTTTTGCTCGCATGGGGCGCTTCGATGCGATTCGCTCAATGAGAAGTTCAGCCGCCAGCGCCCCTATGCGGCAGGTTCCCTGATCGACCGTGGTAAGGGGAACCGCAACTTGGTCGGAGTAGTGAATGTTGCCAGCCCCAACGACGCAAATGTCGTCGGGCAGGTTGAACTCAACCTCTAGGATCGCCCGCATGGCACCGATGGCAACCGGGTCGTTGTAACAGAAAACTCCGTCCGGAAACGGGTTTTTGTCGAGCAATTTCCGCATCCCTTCATACCCCGTGTCATCTCGATGGCCGCCAGACACGACGTAATGCGAATTCGGACGAATGCCGTGCCTCACCAGCGCTCGCCGATAGCCTGCCAGGCGTTCTGCCGCGATGCCCACTTCGGGACCACGGAGGTGGGCGATACGGCGACACCCTCGCGCGATAAGATGCTCCGTCGCCAAAATGCCGATGGCGAAGTTATCCACTCCAACATAGGAGGCCCGCAGACCAGCCATGGGACGGTCAATTAACACATAAGGCACCTTCTGCTCTTGAATCCGCTGGAACAGCTCCGGACACTGAGGCGACTGCGAAGAAGCGATGATAAGACCATCGACGCGCCGAGCCAAGAGTGAGTCGGCCTCGCTCGCCTCCAACTCGGGATCTTCTTCGAAGCATGAAATGATCACATGATAGCCGTGGGGTCGCACAGTCTGCGCCACCGCCCGTGCAATCTCCGCGAAGAATGGATGAGTGAATTCGGGCAGCAGCAGGCCAATGGTGTAGGTGCGCCGTGTCACCAGGCTGCGCGCCACCCAATTCGTCTGGTAATTGAGTTCCTTGGCGCGCCGCAGCACACGCTTGCGCGTGGCTTCGCTGATCCGGCCCTGGTTGCGCAGGACCTTCGAGACCGTCACCACGGAGACTTTCAGGTCTTTTGCGATGTCCATCATGGTTGCGGTCATGACGGGGCAAGCATACCACCGATTCAAGGGTTAACGATTATTCACCCGGAATGATCGCTTTTTCTGCTTGACAACGATCGCCCAAATGGACAAGAATCGCCACGAAGTTTGGGACATTTGGGAAATTCCTGCACTGGAAAGAGTCGCTTATGCCACGTCGCATATTGTGGAGCCTGCTTGTCTCGCTCGCCCTAGCTGTTTCTTCCTCCGTTTATCTCTACGGTCAAAGCACCTACGGATCGATCGCTGGATCGGTCACCGATAATTCCGGAGCCGCGGTTACGGACGCCAAAGTGACGCTGACAAACTTGGGCACGTCGGAAAAGCGCACCGAATCCAGCGGCAGCGACGGCCTCTTCACCTTTGTGAACCTGTTTCCCGGCCAGTACCGGATTGATGTGGAGAAGCAGGGATTCAAGCACTTCGTGCGAACCGATGTCGCGGTCGACGTGCAGCAAAGCACTCGCGTCGATGCCGCTCTCCAGGTTGGCGAAGTGAGCCAGGTTGTGGAAGTAACCTCGCAAACGCCGCTGCTGCAGGCAGAAACTTCGTCGCTGGGCACGGTCGTCGATCAGCGCGAGGCTAACGAACTGCCTTTGAACGGCCGCAATATTTTCAACCTGACGACGATCACTCCTTCGGTGATTCCACAAGGCAGCACGGAAGGCAACGTTGTGGGCAAGAATCCCTTTGACTTTGCCAACTACCAGATCGGCGGCGCCTTCGCGAATGAGGGGGCGGAGTACCTAGACGGTCAACCCCTGAACATCGGCTACATCAACCTGCCGTTCCTGGTTCCCACCCAGGACTCGATTTCGGAGTTCAAGGTGGCGGACAACAATCTTGGCCCAGAGTGGGGCAAGTTTGCTGGCGGCGTCATCAACATGAGCACGAAGTCCGGAACCAACACCTGGCATGGCGAAGGCTATGAATACTTGCGGAATAAGGATTTGAATGCGAATGAGTTCTTTAACGAGGCCGCGGAGGTTCAGGCTGGCACACCGAACACGCCGGTCCCGTTCGTGCAGAACCAGTTTGGCGCCGCTGGGGGCGGAGCGATTATCAAGAACAGGACCTTTGTTTTCGGCAGTTATGAAGGGTTCCGGCTTCGGACGGCCACCCCATGGAACACGACAGTCCCAACCCTGCAAGAACGCCTGGGAGACTTTTCCGATCTGTGCACGACGGGATTCAACGCGGCGGGGCTTTGCATGGATGGAGGAGGCACTGAGCACCAGATCTACAATCCTCTTACGGCAACTTCACTGACGTCAACACGGGCACCGCTTCCCTTCAACTGTTTAAACGGATCTTCGAGTGGATCGGCGTTCTGCCAGGCCAATGCCGGGGCTACCGGCAATCTCATCAATCCAACCGCCGCTTATCTTTTGGGCAAATTGGAAGCCAATCCTACGGCCGCCGCAGGGGTGACCGTCCTTAATTTTCTTAAGAGCACCAGCACGGGCGGTGACACCGATGAATATGTGGCCCGGGTCGACCAAACCATCACCAACAGGCAGACCCTTTTCGGCCGATTCACTTATTGGAAGCTGCTCAGTTTGGCGCAGGATCCCTTCGGCACGGGCTTGTGCGCAGACCGTTGCGCGGAAGATACCAACAGTAAGAGCTTGGCTCTCGGCTACAACTTCGCCATCAGTCCGCGCACGATATTCAACCTGGGTGCCAGCATCAGCCGGTTCCACTATCTCCGCGATCCGATCAATTCGGGCTTCGATATGACGGCGGAGGGCTGGCCGGCCTCGTACAACCCGCTGGTGCCCAGCCTGGAACGTACCCCGATGACGCCCTGCTTCGGCCAGAACGATTCGCTCGTGGGTTGCAGCCAGGGGCAAAGCGCCATCGACGACCTTAATACCCAGTTCAATCTTTCTCCTCAGGTGACCATGATCCGGGGACGCCACACCTACGTTTGGGGAATGCAACTCGAAGAGGGTTATGACGACTACCTCCAGACCAATACTGGCGGTGGTTTGATTTCCTTCGCTGGGTCATGGACATCAGCGGTTCCCGGCACGGTAGGCGACGGTAACGGCACGGGCAACGGTGAGGACTTTGCCGATTTCCTGCTCGGATATGGCAACGGGACGGGTGCCTCATTCGGTAACCAGACCACCGGCTCGCTGGTAATTTCGGGACCGATTTCCGGCAAACAGACGTATCGGGGCTTTTACTTTGGTGATACCTGGCATGCGACTTCCAAGCTGACCGTGAACCTGGGTGCGCGTTACGAGTTGCAAGGCCCCTGGTCGGAACGCTACGACAAGATGACGTACTTCAACCCGGCCGCAACCAACTCCTCCGTGACCGGATGCGGCGGCGTGGGAACTTCTTGCCCGGGTGATGTCTTCCTGGTTGGGACCGGCGTTAACAGCAGCCGGAATAATCTGCCGCTTTCGAAGAAGGAGATCTTGCCGCGGCTTGGATTTGCTTATGCATTAGACTCGAAGACCGTAATTCGTGGCGGTTATGGGATCTTCTTCATCCCGAACTACGTGTCGTTCAACGCCAATCCTTACAACGACATTCTTAACAGCGCCACGTCGCCGTTCTTCAATAGCAACGACCACGGAGTCTCCCCGGCAGCAACCCTCAATGCCAACACTTGCTATGAGCCTACTGTCGGCGGTGGCACTCTTACCTGCCTCGGTGCCGGGCCTTTCGATCAGGGTACTTATACCGGTGGGGTTCCTGCGACAGGCGCAAACGTCATTACGGCGGTCGCGGGCCGCAACCCGCAGCCAAACGTCTCTCAGTACGCCTTGACCCAGAACAATTTCTCGACGACCGGCTATACCGTGCAGAAGTACGGCTACCTCGAGCAGTACAACCTGGACTTCCAGCGTCAGCTGCCCGCCGGATTCTTCGCTGATGTTGCCTATGCCGGTTCGCATGGCGTGCATCTGGAGCAATCCAACACCGACATCAACCAGATCCCTGACCGCTTCATTTCTCAGGCGGCTAGCCAATATGCCCCTTGCACGGCGCCGTGCAACCCCAATGCGGGGGTAACCATTGCCCAGCCAGTCGGAGCCGCGAACTATCCCTTCAGCCAGAATCTTCCTGGCGCTCTTGGGCCGACAGGTCTAATCCAAGGCCAGCTCGACCGTCCGTACCCACAGTATTCGGGGCTCAACCTCAACGCGTTCGGTTGCTGCAGCAGCAATTACAACGCGTTGCAGGCCACTGTAACCCGGCGCTTCCAAGCCGGCGGCACTCTGCTGGTTTCCTATACCAACTCCAAACTGATGTCGAACACGGACACGCTCACCTCATGGTTGGAAGGTGGAACCACAGGAGGCGTGGGAGCCGTGCAGGACTGGAATAATCTTGCGGGAGAGAGGTCGCTTTCCTCGCAAGATATTCCGCAGCGCCTGGTTGCCAGCTACGTGCTTGATCTGCCCTTCGGACACGGCAAGAAGTTCCTCTCCAGTATGACCGGCTTTAGCAATGCGGTAGTGTCCGGTTGGGGATTGGATGGGATTACCACCCTTCAGCGTGGCTTCCCGGTGAAGATAAGTTGGGGCGGCGGTGACGCCCTCAGCCAAGCGGGTCTTGGAATCGGTACTCTTCGGCCTGACTACATTGGTGGATGCGACAAGAACGTGGGCGGAAGTGCCCTCAGCCGGGAACGGGCCACATGGTTTAACACAGCCTGCTTTACCGCGCCCAGCGGCAATGACGGCAACATTAGCACGCCGAACAATCCCTGGTCCTTTGGCGACGAACCCCGCGTCGATGCTACGCTCAGGCAGCAAGGCGTGGTTAATTTCGACTTCGCGGTGTTCAAGCGAACCACGATTGTGGAAAGACTGAATGTCGAGTTCCGTGCGGAGTTCTTCGACCTTTTCAATCACCCTCAATTCGGCCCGCCAAACTCAACGGCAACCAGCCCAACCTTCGGGGTAGTAACCAACACGGTCAACAGCACCTTCCGAATTGCGCAGTTCGGATTGAAGTTCATCTTCTAGGGCGAATGTCAACTCGAACGGGCGGGAGAGTTTACTTTCCCGCCCCAAACTTTTTTCTACCGGTATTCGCCAACGATGCTTGCGGCTCCAGACGTCGTTTCCGCTGTGCCGCCGGTCAGCGGTTATATCCTCCCAATCCCATGAGAACGGTTCAAACGATCGATTATTCCGAAGCCAAGCGCGCTGTCGATCTCATCGTTGAAAAAGCTTCGCAGAAACAGAGGACCGCAGTAGTCGCCGTTGCCGATTCGCACGGCGATTTAATCTGCTTTGCCCGCATGGACGGCGCTCCGGTATCTTCGATCCGAGTCGCCGTGAATAAGGCATGGACTGCCGCACGCGAGCGCAAATCAACGAAAGACATCGGAGAGAGGGTCCGGCATCCAGAGAAGGGCCATGACATTGCCTACTACGGCGATGCGCAATATGTGGGCTGGGGTGGCGGGATTCCGGTCTGGAAGAACGGCGAAGTAGTCGGCGCCGTCGCCGTCAGCGGCCTGTCATCGGATGAAGACGCCGCTTTAGCTGCACTGGGCGCGGAGTTGATCGCTGGGTCGTAGCGGAGGTCGATCTTACACACAGAAACGTGCCATGCGAGTCGGTCAGCATCGCGCTGGCAGTCGCACCGTGTTGTAGCGATCCACGTAGCTCAGAATCAGGCGGTGCGCATCTTCGACCGTCAGAGGCGTAAGCGGCCGAATGCATTCGTTTTTAAGCAATTTGTGCCATCGCTCCAATTTTGTGGGCAGTTGTTCGTCAGGAATTTCAGTCGCTTTTGAATCGAGATTGTGTAAATTTCGAGGGTAGTCTGAGGACCAGAAGCGAAAGGCAAGAATGCGAGCAAAAAAAGACCACCAGACTTGGTGGCCTCGGTTGAAAGCAATGCAACTTAAGCGGCGTTGCGATCCCGGAGTGCTTTGATCTGGTCATGCGAGTGCAGCACGTGCACTTGCTGTTTCATGAGCGTTTCACGCACAACGGCGCTTATCCCGTCTTCAGCGAGAGCCTTTTGATATGCTTCTTTTGCAGCGTCTTCCCCCTGCTCCGCAGTCTCCAGCAGAGTGTGATCCCCGCCGCCGAGTTTTACTTTTACGTCTCCCCAAAATCGATGAATCGCGCCGCCTGAGGTACCTTCTTCGTCCCTTTTGAGGCCCGCGGCATTCTGAAGTTCATATGCGAATTCCGCGCGTGTTTGCGATTCGCGAACGAACAATGCCTTCACCTGCGGATCCTTAATATGTTGGGCAAAATCCATGAAACCTTTGTGCCCGTCATTGAGAACCTCAACCACCTTTTGGATCACATCTTTTTGATCAGCCATTATGGATAACCTCCGATGGTTAGAGTCCGATGTCCTGATTGCGGTTGGTTGGTTACTGACTGTTTTCTAGGTCGCACGTTTCCTTTGCGAAAGCGCTGAGTCCTTCTGGTCGTCGAGAAGCAACGCCGGCGCGATTGCCTTGATTGGGATCGGTCCAGAATCGCTGATCGGTCGATGTTTCCGGAACGACCCCGTCTTCGAATATCCCGTCATTCGCCACACAGTTGCCTTTCACGCTGGTCGTGGATTTAGGGCCGTCGCGATATCGTTCGAAATGTCGACGGGATGCATCGAGAGATAAAGTGACGATTTTCTAAGGAACCTGCGCCGCAACTTCTTCGATCAGCGCTGTAACCTCCTTCCGGTGCGAGACGTAGACCGAGTTTCTGGCGCCCGCGAATTCGGGCATGCGGTCGTAGGGCATGAAACATTTCTGCAGGAAACAAGCAAAATGGGCATCGGTGCAGCAGCAGGGGCCCTGACGGGCGGAGCATTTTTCTCTTTTCTGTTGACAAAAGGTAACGTATACATTACATTTTGTGGTGTATGGGTGACTTTTTCAAACCATGAATCGCAGAAATTCAGTTCAACCCGTGGGCACTTTGTTGGCTGTTCTTGGTGTCGCTACCGCAGTCGATATCGGAGCCGGCTGGTTGTTAGGACAGCCGGTGTTCGGGCCGCATGCCCGAATCCTCTTTGCACTTCTGCCGATACCGGCGAATCTGATTTTGGTCGCTGTGATCGTGCTGAGGATTCGGCAACTCGATGAATTCCTGCGACACACGCACTTGGAGGCGGTCGCCATCGCATTCCTGCTAACCGGCTTAGCTGTATTTGTCTACGGATACTTACAGAAGGCGCAGGCCGTGCGCCCACTGAATGTCGGCATCGTGTGGATTTTCATGGCCCTGTTTTACGGCATTGGGTATGTGATCGCAGCAAGGCACTACCGATGACAAATCGGCTGCGGGTCCTGCGCGCAGAGAAAGACTGGACGCAAGCGCAGCTGGCGGAGATCGTGGGAGTCTCGCGGCAGGCAATCATTGCTGTTGAGAACGGTAAATATGATCCTGCGCTCCCGCTGGCTTTCAGGCTCGCACGCGCATTTGGGAAGAGCGTGGAAGAAGTGTTTGTCTGGGAAGATGGTTCGCCTCACGGAAGTTGAGGAATCGTTGTTCAGGAGGAGTCTCACGTGAATCGGATCTTCGTTGCGGCAGTGCTGACGATACTCGGCGTCACGCCGGCCTTCGGCAAGGACTTGCGTGCCGACAAGAACAAGACAGTCGTGCGCAGAGTCTTCACCGATATCCTTTCGCAAGGAAACTTCGAGGTGGCGGCTGAGATTTACGCCAAAGACTACGTGAATCATGAGACCACCAAGGACCTAGGTCTAGACGAGAGTGAGGCCGTTGATCACGGTTGGCGTGCCGCATTTCCAGACCTGGAATTGACCATCGAAAAAGAAATCGCAGAAGGCGACTTTGTGACCGTTTTGTGGAGAGGGCGAGGCACGAACACTGGCAGTGGGAACGGCCTGACCGCGACTGGGAAGAAAGCGGAAGGCCGCGGAATCAGCATCTTCCGCGTTGTGGATGGAAAGATAAAGGAAGAATGGACAGAAACGAGCCAGTTGCTTATCCTTCGCCAGCTCGGCTTGTTTCCTGGACAACAGTAGGAGAGTCCATTTCGTAGTGCCTCGACTTAAGCTGAGGGTTGCCCGTCATCCGCTCAGAATCGATGCCAAGCGCACGATGCCAAGCGCACGATCAGTTCTTCGAACCCGACTTCCCCCTACCGATGTGTTTCGCTCGAAGTAACCGGGCAGGCACCTCTGCGCGAGGTGTTCAGGACCTTCCCGTCCGCCTCGAACCCCTGGTAAATAACCGGCTTGGGAGTGGGGTGCGACATTCGCCTCTGCCCACTTGAAATTTCTCGAAATTTCCTGAAATCTGTCGAATGGGCCGCGTCTCATCCGTCATACATTTAGGAGTGCAAAAGCGCTCACAATTGTTCCCCAGGAGAAAAGGTGATGCAATTCGCTCTATTGATCTTCGAACCACCACAAGCTTTTGCGGCACGGAATGCCGACGAAAATGATCCCTACCTCGGTGCGTGGCGGGCCTACCATAAGGCGCTCGTCGAGGCCGACATCTTCGTGGGTGGCAGTCCTCTGCAACCCCCTGAGACCGGGACCACGGTGCGACTGAAGGATGGAAAGCGGCGTGTACAGGATGGCCCTTTCGCGGATACCAAGGAGCAACTGGGGGGATTCACGATCCTGGAGCTTCCCTCGCTGGACGCGGCGCTCGAATGGGCGGCGCGATGCCCGGCCGCCGCGATCGGTGCTGTGGAGGTGCGACCCGTGTCGCCGGAATACCTGCGTCGAGTCACGGGATGAGTGCAAGCGAACAGGAGAGCACTCACCGGGCAATCGAACGGGTGGCTCGCGAGTCCTACGGTCGCCTGGTGGCATACCTTTCCTCGCACACGCACGACGTGGGGAGCGCGGAGGATGCCGTCAGCAATGCACTCGTAGTGGCACTCGAAACTTGGCCGCGAGACGGCGTGCCCCAAAGTCCAGAGGCGTGGCTACTGACAACGGCACGCCGCTCTTTTATCGATCTTGTGCGTCATCGGCAAGTAGCCGAGGCCAGCGAACCCACGCTCGCGCTCCTCAGAGAGGAGTCCAAGGACATGACTTTGTCGCCGGAATTTCCAGATGAACGATTGAAACTGCTGTTTGTGTGCGCCCATCCGGCAATTGATCCCGGGATGCACACGCCGCTCATGCTCCAGACAGTTCTCGGCCTGGATGCCGCGCGCATTGCCCACGCGTTTCTGATTTCGCCCACAACGATGGGGCAGCGGCTGGTGCGGGCTAAGACGAAGATCCGCGACGCAGGTATCCGGTTTGAAATTCCACAGGAGCGTGAATTGCCGCAGCGGCTGGACGCCGTGCTGGAGGCGATCTACGCCGCCTTCGGAATCGGCTGGGATGACATGGCCGGTGTGGACCAACGCGGACGCGATCTCGCCGAGGAGGCGATCTGGCTCGCACGAGTGCTCCTGCAGTTGATGCCAGGGCAGCCCGAGGTTCACGGCCTGCTGGCTCTGATGCTCCACTCCGAAGCCCGCCGGGCGGCGCGGCGGGCGACGGACGGCCGTTATGTGCCTCTCTCGGAGCAGGATTACCAGAAGTGGTCCCTGCCCTTAATGGAAGAGGCGGAACGGCATCTCGACGAAGCGTCGAGTCGCGGTCGCACCGGCCGGTTTCAACTCGAAGCTGCGATTCAGTCGGTACATGCCGAGCGGGCGCGGAGCGGCGCGATTCAGTGGAACGCGATCATGATGTTCTATGAACAGCTGATCCGAATATCGCCGACGCTCGGCACGCGAACTGGATACGCCGCGGCCGTAGCCGAAGCGAAAGGAGCTGAACCAGGTCTGGTAGCGCTCGATGGGATGGACGCGGACGCTATCTCCGCCTATCAACCGTACTGGGCGGTTCGCGCTCACTTGTTGCAGCGGCTGGGGAAAACACCTGAGGCGTTGGATGCCTTCGACCGGGCGATTGGCCTGACCGAGGACCCCGCGGTCAGAGCGTTTCTGCTCCAGAGACGGGGCTAATTCTTCCTATTTTCTTTCGTCCGCTTCCCAACTCCATTTCTCGCGATTGGCGGGTGCACTTTCGCAATCACAGAAGACGCAGTTCGAAATGCCTCGACCGTAGCTCCGATTGCCCTTCGGCGCGTGTTCGCGGCACGCCACAGAGCATAGACGTGTCGGCGAAGGGTAGGCCTTACGGCAACGATGCGCACTCCCCGAGGCAGCGGATCGCGACCGAGGCGAGGAATCACACACACGCCAAGTCCGGCGGCGACAAGCGCGAGCTGCGTCGCATGTTCGCAAGCGGTATGGGCAATCACCGGTTCATGACCACGCGATCGGAGGGTATGAACCAGCCATTGATCGCACCATCGAGCGGGGAGGTGCATATCACTCAGCAGAGATCCCGTTTGCCCCCATGTAATCCATGGATCGGACCGTAAATCGTCGAGGTCGATCATCCCGCGTTTTGCCAACGGGTGACGCGGGTGCAGGGCGATATCGGCAACGTCATCGAGCAGCGGTGCTTTGGAGAGGCCCTCAAGCGGCGGCAGCGGAGCGTTTTCCCAATCTTGGGCAATGACTAGATCGATGTCGCCACGCACCAGAAGCGGGATCGACTCAGGAGGATCCTCTTCGGTCAGTACTACCTCCAAGTGAGGACAAAGGCTGCGGAGGTTCTGCAATGCGGGCGGCGCGAGACCGCGGGCAGCGGTGGGAAACGCGGCCACGGTAATCTGCCCAAACACTCTGTTACGCTGCGCATCGAACTCGGCCTCAGCGCTCTCCATCTCAGACAGCATGCGCTGCGTGTGGGCTACCAGCGCGGCCGCAGCATCCGTGAGACGCACACCCCGCCCACTTCGTTCCAGAAGCGATTGCCCGAGTTCGCTTTCGAGTTTCGCAATCTGCTGCGACACGGCAGAGTTTGTTACATGCAGGGCAGTGGCGGCGGCGTTCACAGATCCGCGTGCCGCAACAGCATGGAGTGTGCGTAAACGCTCAAAATTCAACATGTAGATATTCTAAACTGATTAGTGAAGAACAAATCACTTGTGCTTAATAGTCATTGGCGCAATTATGGGCAGGTCGCATGCAAGAGGACCCAACCAGAGAATGCATCCGAGGCAGGCCTTTATGACTATTTCTCAACCTCAGTCGCGCGAACTGGCAACTCGGCAGCGCCGCGAGTATGTCATCAAGCTTGCGCTGGCGTTCGCAGCGACCTACTTGCTATGGGGATCGACGTATCTGGCGATCCGCTACTCGGTGGAGACAATTCCGCCGCTGGTGACCGCAGCAATCCGCTTTTCGGTTGCCGGTTGCATTCTATTCGCGTGGACGTGGAGGCGCGGATTTCGTCCCAAACGCGAGCATTGGATTGCCGGAACGATCGCAGGCGCGCTGTTCTTTCTGGTGTCTCACGGGATACTGTACTGGGCAGAACAAACCGTCGCTTCAGGACTAGCAGCGCTATTGATTGCGACCGAGCCCATGTTCATCCTGGTCTTAGGCTGGTTGGCCGGGCAGCAGAAGATCAGCCGGCTCAGCCTTTTAGGACTCGGCATCGGCGTACTGGGTGTGGGGCTGCTGACGGGAGCCGATCTCGCGATGAAGAACTCGAATCTCCTCGGACTGGCGGCGGTCCTGTTGGGATCCGTGTCGTGGGCGGCAGCGGTCGTGCTCTCACCCAAGCTCCATTTGCCAGAGGAACCCTTGGCACGCACGGCGATCCCCCTGCTTTGTGGAGCTGTGTTGCTGCTGATCGGAGCAGGCGTCTCGGGGGAGCTTCACAGGATCCAGTGGTCGGCTATTTCCCTGCGCTCCGTTCTGGGGCTGGGATATCTGATTATCTTTGGCTCCGTGGTGGCATTCACGGCCTACACCTGGTTGCTACAACAGTGCCCACCGACGCTGGTCGCGACGCACGCGTATGCCAATCCGGTAGTCGCGTTGCTTCTGGGATGGCTGTTCGCCTCCGAACCGCTGACCGCGCGCGTCGTGTTGGCGTCCCTCGCGATTCTTGGAGCAATTGTGCTGATCCGGCGAGGAGAACGGACGAGGGCTACGCCCTCCGGGATCGTGTCACGGACGGCGGAGGTCCGCCGTGACTCAGGGTGCGATGAATTAGGCGTCCCCGAGACGTCTTAATGAGGTGGAGGATATATGACAATGGCAAACAGAGCAGTATGATGACCGGGGTCAATCGTGGTATCACACAAGTTTCTGCTTCAAAGGCGGGGCTGAATTTTTTTGTTTTCCCTGTCGAAATCACCCGACCTTACCCGTCATCCCTATAGAGGCGGCTTAACGGTCGAGTTGGCCACCGAGGAGGTAGACGATGTGTCCATTCTGTTTGGCAACCATGGGATTAGTCGTCGCCGGGGCGATTTCTACCGGCGGCCTGGCGGCATTGGCGGTAAAAGTTTCTCGCAAAAAGAGCACTGCAGAAGAAATCGTCCCAGATCTGAACCACAATCTGAATAATAAGGAGAGATGAAAATGTCGACGAACAAGGAACGCGCGAAAGAGCATCTCGCAATGAAGACACCCCCGATCGTGTCGCAGCAGGAGTGGGAGGCTGCGCAGCAGAAACTCCTCGTGAAGGAGAAGGCATTGACCCGCTCCCGAGATGCGCTAGCCGCCGAGCGTCGACGGATGCCGTGGACGGTGGTCGAGAAGAAGTACGAGTTCGACGGACCCAAGGGCAAGGTTAGCCTGCTCGATTTGTTCGAGGGCCGCCGTCAGTTGATCGTCTATCGCGCCTTCTTTGACCCCGGGGTGTTCGGCTGGCCCGACCATGCCTGCCGTGGATGCTCGCTGGGCGCCGATCAGGTCGCCCACTTGGCCCATCTGAATGCTCGCGACACTACTCTCGCGTATGCCTCACGCGCGCCGCAGGCCGACATCGCGCGCCTGAAGGCGCGGATGGGCTGGGAGATGCCGTGGTACACCATCACCGACGGCTTCGACGCGAACTTCGGCGTCGATCAATGGCACGGCCACAACGTGTTCTTCCGTGACGGCGACAAGGTGTTTCGCACATACTTCATCAACAATCGGGGCGACGAGGCGATGGGGAGCACATGGAGCTACCTCGACATCACGCCGCTCGGCCGTCAGGAGACGTGGGAGGACTCGCCAGAGGGTTATCCCCAGACCGCGCCGTACAAGTGGTGGAATTGGCACGACAACTATGATGTTGAGGCCTCACCTAACCCGAAGTGGGTCGATATCATCACCGATCCTCAAGGAGCTGCCACCCGAAGGCGGGAAGAAGAGGAGAAAGCGAGCTAAAAAGAAGAAAGAAGGGCGACCACTTTTGGTCGCCCTTCGAACAGCCGGTTCTTCTCCGCACAGGAGCTGGGCGAGTGCTCCGCAGCGTGAGCGGAGCATAGCCAGGCGGAGACCTCTTGAAGGCGTTGGCATCATTCTCTGACCCCGCTCAAGGAGGAAGAGGATGCGCACGATGAAGCTTATGAAACCTGCCGGGCCAGACCGGCTCGAACTCGGCACAGCCGAACGTCTCCGGTCGGCGCAGGCCCAAGTGCAGGTGCGCCTGCACGCCAACTCGCTCAACGATCACGACTCCCTGGTCGTCGCCGGCGTTCTTCCGGCGCCCCGACGGTCGCATTCCGATGGGTGAAGGCAACGGCCTGTCAACGCTTAAGCTGGTCTCTCTCGGGGGCCCGCCGCATGACTGGGAGCCAGTGTGGTTCGCTACTCTTCCCTGTGTGACTCTTTCATTCACACTCATTACCGGTTACCCGGCGATTTCGCTACTTGGAAGTTCGCCCGGACGATCTTAGGGGAGATCGATAGCCATTCCCAGAACAGAACGTTTGGCCCGCCTCGCTGAAGTGCGACCCGGGCGTAACTTCCGGGACAACATCTGCTGCGCTCGAACTTTTCCGAATCCTAGCCAGGTCATCGCCAACTCGATTGGGGGTGTCGGTGGTTTCGACACTGTCGAAACCAGACGTGTCGGCACGATCGACACTCTCCCATCAAGTCCTTAGGTCAATTCCTTCTATGGCTTAACTGTTCTGTGAGATGGCACAAGATATGCAAGGTAGTGATGGCGAAGCGAGAGATCATTAGTCTAATCCAGGTGCCAAAGGCGTGGGCACGCGAGGCGAATCGGTGGCGATTGTACCGCACGCACACAGCCCGCCCTCATCGGAAAACGTACCACTTGGACCAGATTGGGAGCCATGAAGACGGGTAGGATTCAAGGCAGGATTGTTGATGAAGACTCCGAGGTGCGGCTCTATTACGCCGAGACAGTGCAGCCACTGTGCGACAAGCCAACCCGGCAACCCAACCCACAAAGTGCATGCCTTATGCGACTTCCGCGTACTTCGGCAGTCCGCGGCGAAGCCCGGTGTAGAACCTTATCTGGGCTCAGCTGAGTCGACAGAAGTGCAGTTCCCATTGTGGTAATCATCACCTGTGGCTGTTCACGGCCAATCGTCCTTCATCGACTCCCCGTCAAGTCTCGCGGTAGTGTCCGATGATTTGCTGGTCCGGGAGTCTCGCGAGCGCAGAAACAGCGAACGGGCTGCTCCCGTCTCGGAACGGCTGCGAATCGGCCTCAACGATGCCTACGAGAGTGTGCGGCGCAAAAGGATTTGTGCCGATCGCGCCGGGGAATCGGCATAACCCGGGGACGCGCCAAAAGAACATCAAAGCGCGCAATAACGGTGCAGATTCACATTTTTCCCTAGTGAGAAATCTTGAACGGCTTGTTACAGTCCAGCGGCTAATTCGCTTTTTTACTTTGGGTTTTACTGTGTTGCAGCCTTGAGCCGAGAGGAATAAGGGTGACGGTCATGCGTAGATACAACAATCACACGACGTGGTTCATAGCGTTCCTACTGCTCATCTTCAGCCCCGGATGCTGCAATCCCAGCCCCAATCCAGACCTAACTCCCTCGACAGTAACGTCCGCCACCCCTCCCACTGGTACCACTGGCGTCTGCACCAACTCTGTGGCCACCGCTACCTTCAGCGAGGCGATGAATCCTTCCACGATCAATACCACAACCTTTACTTTGACCGCAGGCACTCCACCCGTGGCCGTTGCAGGGATAGTTACCTACGATGCGTCCAGCGACACTGCGACCTTCACGCCATCAAGTCCACTGGCATTGAATACCCTCTATACCGCCACGATCACGACCGGGGCCCAAAACACATTTGGCATTGCCCTGGCGAGTAACTTTGTTTGGAGCTTCACCACAAGTGCAACGCCATGTATTCCGCCCACCGTGGTTTCCACAGCACCCCCGAATCTCGCCACCGGCGTCTGTCCCAGCAGCGTAGTCAACGCTACCTTCAGCGAGGCGATGAATCCGGCCACGATCAATACCACAACCTTCACTTTGACAGCAGGCACTCCACCCGTGGCCGTGGCAGGAGTAGTGACCTACAATGCGTCAACCGCGACCTTCACGCCATCGAGCCCACTCGCACTGACCACCCTCTATACCGCCACGATTACGACCGGGGTCCAAAACACATCTGGCAGCGCACTGGCGAGTAACTATACATGGGGCTTCACCACCGGCGGCGCAGCATGTCCTCCGCCCACCGTGGTTTCCGTAGCACCGCCCGATCTCGCGACTGGCATATGCCCCAACACTCCGGTCGTTGCCACCTTCAGCGAAGATATGCGTGCTTCCACGATCAACACCACGACCTTTACTTTGACAGCAGGCACTCCAGCCGTGGCCGTGGCAGGAGTAGTCGCCTACAATGCGGCAAGCGACACTGCGACCTTCACGCCATCGAATCCACTCGCACTGAGCACTCTCTATACCGCCACGATTACAACCGGGGCCGAGAGTCTCGGTGGGGATCCACTAGCTACGAATTATGTGTGGACCTTCACCACAGCTGCCGCGGCATGTCAAGCCACCGTACCGTTGGGATCGGCCTGCAGTTTCGGAGCTCTCGGAGGCTCCACGGTCACAAACGCGGGACCGTCCAACGTGACCGGAGATGTTGGTGTGTGGTCCGGGAGCTCGATCACCGGATTTCCGCCGGGAACAATAACGGGATCGTTCTACGCAGACGATGCGGTCGCCCAGACGGCCCAGGCTGACTTGACCGCCGCCTATAACTTCGCCGCGGCGGCACCCGGGGGGGCCGTCCTCCCCGCAGATATAGGAGGGGAAACACTCGCTCCTGGCGTTTATAAGACGACCAGCGCCCAGCCCTCGCTGGGAATAACCGGGAATCTTACCCTCGCCGGCAACGGTGTCTACATCTTCCAGATCGTTTCCACACTGACCACGGCAGCGACGAACAGCGATGTCATTCTAAGCGGCGGCGCCACGGATGAGGATGTGTTCTGGCAGGTCGGCAGTTCGGCGACGCTTGGTACCAGCACAACCTTCGCAGGGACCATCATGGCGCAGGCGTCCGTCTCGCTTGACACCGGCGCGACGCTGAACGGCAGAGCGCTGGCACGGACCGGCGGAGTCACATTGCTGAGCAATCCGGTGAATATACCTCCTTGTCCATAAGGTATTTGGTAGTGAGATTAGCTTAAGGCTGGTCCACGACTGGAAAGACTGGAAGACCATGATTTCAAGTTATTGAAGGTCGGATCGAGTTCGGAGGAATTGGCAGATGTCATCTCACTTTCATTGTGGCCGCGTAGCAGTTATGTTGTGGGCGATGATCGCTCTGCTGTGCAGCCTGGGCACGCTGGCGGCAGCCCAGGATCAGCCTGCTCCCAAATGGGAACTTTACGGCGGATACTCCGCTTTTTATCCAGGCTGCGATCTGCACGGCCTGCTTCCAGGAGCAGTGGCCCCGGTGGCCAGCTGCCTGAAATGGGATCCGCGGGGCGCGGGCGCCACTGTCACCTACGACTTTAACCGCTGGTTCGGATTGACAGTCGACAGCAGTGGGCAATGGGGCAGCGGCCAGTCCGGGGTGGCTGCCAGAATTGACCAGGTCGAATTCTTCAACCTCTCCGCTGGGCCTAAAATAACTTTTCGCACGCACTATTTTTCCCCGTTTCTCGAGGTCCTCGGGGGCGAGCATCGCCTGGCGTCGGAAGTGTTCGGTAACGATCGCGAACTCGGGTTCATGGCCGGTGGCGGTCTCGATCTGAACCTGACGAGACACTTCGCTGTGCGCCTGTTCAGAGCCGATTTTGTGTACTCGGATCACCAGTATGGCCCGTCGTCCATTGTTCCCGCCACCGATGTGAGAGGTGTAAGACTGCAGAGTGGGTTGGTATTTATGTTTGGCGGCGGACAACCTGGGCCGCCTGTTTCAGCAAATTGCACCATCAACCCCAGTGAAATCATGGTGGGCGAGCCTGCAACGGCGACTGCCGCCGTGAACAACTTCAATCCCAAGCACCCGCTGAATTACACCTGGAGCAGCACCGGCGGTCAAATTTCCGGCAGGGATAATACTGCGAGCATTAACACCAACGGCGTGGCAGGTGGCCATTACACGGTTACGGCTCATATCGCCGATCCCCGGATGATGAAGGATGGCGAGGCAAGCTGTATGGCAGCGTTCACCGTGAAGGAACTGCCGAAGAACCCGCCGACCGTTTCGTGTTCGGCTGACCCCTCGACATTGCAGGCAGGTGCGTCTTCCACCATCAGTTGCACCTGCACTAGTCCTGACAATATCCCCGTTACGGTAGGTGGTTGGACCGCGAGCGGCGGCAGCATTTCGAGCGGCAAACTCAATAATGCGGCTCTGAGTACGTCCGGTGTCTCACTCGGCCCGATCACAGTGGGTGCGACCTGCACCGACTCGCGCGGACTGAACACTCCCGCCACCACGCAGGTGCTGGTGGAAAACCCGCCCCCTTCGCCTGAGTTCCTGAAACTGGAAGGCGGACTTGCGCTGCACAGCATTTACTTTCCGACCGCTCAGCCTAGAGTCGCGAACCCCAATGCCGGCCTGCTGCCCAGCCAGGAGCAAACGCTTATTTCGCTTGCCAGCGATTTCAAGAGGTATCTTGAGACCAAGCCTGATGCCCACTTGACCCTCGAAGGCCATGCCGATCCACGAGGCTCGGTGGAATACAATCAGGCACTCTCCGAACGGCGTGTCGATCGCACCAAGCAGTTCTTGCTCGAACACGGCGTCCCCGCTGCCAACATCGAAACGAAGGCCTTTGGGGAGCAAAGGAATCTGACCGAAGCCCAGGTCAGAGACGCCGTTGAGCAGAATCCGGAGTTAACTCCAGAACAGCGGCAGAAGGTGCTCGGCAACCTGAAGACGATTCTGCTGGCGAGTAATCGTCGCGTAGATATCACTTTGAGTACCACGGGTCAGCAATCCGTTCGTCAGTATCCCTTCAACGCCTCGGATTCCTTAACCCTGCTCCAACAGGAAGGAACGAAGAAAAGAAGCCGGTCAATGCCCAGCAAAAAGGCAAGACCCATGGCTCAGCACTAAAAGCGCCTACAGATCCTAACGATGGAGGAGATGCCCGAGATCTAGGTCGTTCCGATCTCACACAACGATGAGAGATTTGGCGGGGGCCTGAGGCCGCGAATGCGGTTGGCCCGCCAGCAGTCGCCGCCGTGTTCTTGACGCAACGGGAGTGTCATCTTGCAGGATTGCGTTGACCAGCCGTACATGTCGAATCTGCTCTAAGGCTAGAATCAGCGCGATCAATTCGAGTCTAAGCTTCGGCAGATTCCACACTCGTTCGGAGAGTGACCGATCCTGCAGGGAAGCATCCGCACTAATGATAGATTTAGGTCCATCTGTGCGTCGGCGCCGTCGACAATTCTATGGGACCCGATCGCGGCGACCCCGAGGGACGGACGGTCTCATCTGGCTACGGTTCTTTGGGGTAACGCTAAACGGCGTATCTCGGTTATGCGCCCTTCCTTCTAATCCAGCAAGGAAACAGCGGGTCCAGGAAAAAATAGTTGCCTTTGTATCGATCAAGGATATCTCTCGAATCGAGTGACTGCAGAGCTTTCTGAACAGAGGAAGCTGGTCCGAGACGAAATTCTTCGCGGACACCTTGGGAGTAGATTTCCGATGCCCCACGGTAAGCAATCGCCTGCAGCGCTGCGCGTTGCCGAGCTGAAAGTTGTTCCCAGAGAAGCTCATAGTAGGTGGATTGGCTCGTGACCAGACTTTCAATGACGGACTTCACGTCTGATTCGCCAAGTTCGCGTTTATTCTTCAATTCCGCGTAATCCCAAAGCTCATGCGCGATACGTTGCACGTCATATGGAATCAAATCAGCGGAAGCCAGCAGGGTTTCTAAACCAGGGTCGTCAAGTGTCCTGCCCCTTTTACGAAAATGGCGAGTAATAGAATCCTTCCAGTCCTTTGCCGGAATTTTGTCTAAGAACATCTGCGGGCCGGCTTTATGAAAGGGGCGTTTGGCAGAAAGCATTTCCTCCATCAGCGATGGTTGAGAACCCGCGAAAACGTACCCTACCTCCCTTTGCTCCTGGACTTGGTTCCGTATGGCATTCTCGACTGAGCCACCGTTGAACTGGGAGATTTGCTGAAATTCGTCAAGGCATATCGCCATGCGAAATCCTGCGTTCTTGGTCAACTCTCCAGGAAGGGCAAAGACATCCGGGGCGATGGGCGAGGGATCAAAAGCCGCCCCTTTCCCTAGGGACAGAGTGATCTCCCCGGTCGACATGTTGATGTTGACGTCAGGCTTCACCTGTCGGGCGAATCGCGTAGCCCAATCTTTGACCCGCTCCCAAGGACCGGCGGCACGTAGTACTTTCTCAGCAAATTTCTCCAAGAATTGGGTGTAGCTTGAATAGCTGCTCACCGTCAAATTAACGGTGTGAATATGTCTCTTCTTCAGTTTGAGAAGTGCCAGAGCAACGAGGGAACTTTTCCCGAAGCGCCTGGGAGAGAGCAAGAAAACCTTTTGACCGTCTCCCAAGTCGCGGACGAGCTGGTTGAGTTCGTCAGTGCGGTTGACGAAATTCGCATCGTCAATGATCTCGCCAAAAACGAAAGGATTTTCCTGCGATGCCATATTACGCTAATTAGCGTAACGCCAAATGGCGTAATATGCAAGTGCTCCCACGATTCGGAAGTTATGCCGATTGGCGTAACGCCAAAGGGCGTAAGGGAGGGGAGCGCCTGAAGGCGCTAGCGCCAGATGATCGATCGCGATACCGCAAATTAAGTTAAGCAGGGTTTCGAGCCCGAACGTCTGATTCCGCGTCGCAGCTAAGCACCTCATGGACAGCTTGCTCGATCGGCATTGCCCAGCCCTCCATCCACGCCGTCAGACCTCTAGCATTACCAAGCGTTCGGCGCGCAAAATCCAGGGCCTTCTCCAGCCTGCCTTGCTCGGCGGATATGAGTGGAACGCCCAATTGTTGGCGCAACGCCGCGGCGGCCCCTGCCAGGTGAAGCGATTGCTCAGCATTCGATTGCGCTGCGGCACTCACGGACAGACATTCGAGCACCCTTGCAATGCCGCGTTTGTAGCCTAGTTCCTTGAACAGTTCGATGCTTTCGCCGTACAGGCGGCGCGCCTCGGTGTTGTTCCCCTGATCGCAGCTTAAACTCGCCAAATCAGAAAGGGTGCTCGCGATTCCCCAGTTGTCACGCAGCCGGCGAAACTCCAAGAGGCTCTGTTCACAATAGGAACGTGCGGCCACCAAGTCCGCTTTTTCGCGGGCGACGTCGCCCAGATGGTTCAACGTCCAGGCCTGACCCGCACCATCTCCGACCTGACGGAACCTCATCAGACACTCACTGTAAAGCGAGAATGCTCGCTCATAGTCACCCTGCAACTTCATCACGCTGGCGAGATTGCTCTGGGCCCGGGCGATGTCCGCGGGATCGCCAAGGTCCTTCCAGATGCCGAGACACTGCTCGAAGAGTTGAGCCGCGGCGGCGAGTTCACCAAGATCGCGAGCGTTGACGGCCAACGCGTTCAGCGCCACGGCGATGCCGCGGTTATCGTTTAGTTCTACGCAGGTCTCAAGGCTTTCTTCAAACAGTGCGCGCCCAGAGCTGTAATCGCCCTGCGTCGTCGCCAGAACTGCGCCCGCGAAAAGCAGGCGTGCGCGAAGCTTCGGACGCTCCGCGGATCCTTCCATCGCCAGCAGCCTGGCGATGGCGTCACGGCCCTCCACAAGATACTCCCGTGTTTCCCAGAAACGAAACAGGGCGGCGCCAAAGCGCAGGCCCCATTCGGCATCCCCGGTTTTGATCAGATAATCAATCGCCAGGCGGAAGTTCTCGTGCTCGACTTCAAAACGGTCGAGCCATTCGGCTTGAGCGGCAACGTCCTCGGCGCCCTCTTCGGCCAGCACGAGGTAGTAAGCGGCGTGGGCGCGGCGAGTCGCAGGTTCGTCGTTACTCTCAGCCAGGCGTTCCAGGGCGTATTCCCGGATGGCGGACAGCATCATGAAGCGCGTTTCTTTATCGGACTCCTCCACTTGCTGCGCCAAGCTCTTGTCAACCAACGAAGCGATGCCGTCCAGCACGTCCAGTCCCAGATCGCCTTTGGTGTCGCACACCGCCTCCACGGCTTCCAACGTGCAGCCACCCGCAAACACCGAAAGTCTGCGAAAAAGAATTTGTTCAGCGCCATTGAGCAGACCGTAACTCCACTCCACGGTGTTGCGAAGGGTTTGTTGTCGAGTCGGCAGATCGCGGGCGCCGCCGGTCAACAGGTTCAAACGGCTTTCGAGGCGGGCCAGCATGGCGGACGGCGAAAGCAGCTTAATGCGCGCAGCGGCCAGCTCAATGGCCAAAGGTAGCCCGTCAAGCCGTGCGCAGATAGCGGCCACTGCGGGTGCGTTTTCCTGCGTCAGGGCGAACAGGCGCTTCACCGCCTGCGCGCGTTCCACAAACAACGCGATCGCGGGCAGACGGGAAAGTGCTTCGAGAGGCGGGATGGACTTGGGGTCGGGCAGCGCGAGCGGTGGCACCGGAAATTCATGTTCGCCGTAGATGTGCAACGGCGCCTGGCTGGTGACCATAACCTTGAGTTTGGGGCCGGCAGTCAGCATTTGCGCCACGACCGGGGCTGCGGAAACGAGGTGCTCGAAGTTGTCGAGCACGAGGAGCAAGGGCTGGCTCAGGCCGCCAATTTGCTCCGTCAAGTTTTCCTGCGGCGACCTATTTCCGGTCTCCCGCACGCCCACTGCTTGCGCGATCGAAGCGATCACGCCACGTTCGCCGACCGCCGACAGAGCGACAAAGCAAACACCGCCCGGAAACTGGTCCGCAATTTCTCCCGCCACCTGCAGGGCGAGCCGCGTCTTACCGATGCCGCCCGGACCCGTAAGGGTCACGAGGTGTACGTCACCGCGGCTCAAAAGCTGGCGCAGGTCCGCCGCTTCGCGTTCTCGTCCTATAAATGCGGTGTGCTGTACCGGCAAGTTGTTGGGGCGGGGTTCAGATTCTCGGACCGGCGCATCGGCGATGCGGTCGCGCACGGCAGCCAGGTCGCGAGCCAAATCCCGAGTGGAGGCGTAACGTTGCTTCGGGTCCTTGGCGAGGCATCGCTCCACGATCCAAATGAAAGGAGCAGGCGCCTGCAGCGTTTTGGCGGCGAGGTGCTCGGGTTCATCGCGAAGAATTGCTGCCGTCGTTTCCGCATGGGTCTTCTTCTTAAACGCGGGGGTTCCGGTGGCCATTTCGTAAAGGACCGATCCGAAAGAAAACTGGTCAGAACGAAAATCGACTTCCTCGCCGGTCGCTTGCTCCGGCGACATATAGCCGACAGTGCCCATAATCGTGCCATGCTCGGTGATGGTGGTACTTACCTCCGAACTGCTCGCCTGGTCGAGTTTACGAAGTTTCGCCAGACCGAAATCCAGCACCTTGGCCGTACCTTCACGAGAAACCATCAGGTTCTCAGGCTTCAGATCGCGATGAATGAGGCCGATCTCGTGCGCCTTGGCCAGACCGTGGGCAATTTGCGCCGCGATCGCGACCGACTTGCGGAATGCAATCGGGCCCGGAGCGAGCAGCGAACGCACCGTTTCTCCATCCACCAGCTCCATCGCGATATAGCGCGTGCCGTTCTCGTGCCCAAGTTCATAGATCGTCACGATGTTCGGGTGATTCAGCGCGCTGGCGGAACGGGCCTCCTGCTCGAAACGCGATAAGGCTTCCGGATGAGAGCAGCCTTCCAACGAAAGGGTCTTAATTGCGACTTCACGATCGAGGCGAGTGTCCTTGGCGCGATAGACCTCCCCCATCCCGCCGGCGCCCAGGCGCTCAAGAATTTCGTAGCTGCCAAAGCGCATACCCGGGGCCAGCGCGGATGGGATCGAATCGGGCGTGGGAGGTCGATTCATGGACGCGAATCGCCCCTTCTCCAGAAAACCTCCTGCGCCAGCACCCGGTGTTCGTCGAGAAGTGCTCCCAACTGCGCGGCCAGGGCGGGATCTTGCTCGCCGAGCGAGGACAACCACGCGGCACGCGCATCGTCGGTCATAGCGAGCGCCTGATCCAGATATGGACTGAGAGCCTGCCACTGATCGGGACTGAGTGTGAACATAGATTGTTCAAAGCGACAAATCTGGGCGAATTTTCCGATGCAGCTAAATGCTTTCTCCCAGTTCCGCTGCACCGTACGTTCTGATACGTCGCGCATAGCGGCGATTTCCGCGAAACGAGAAGCCGCAGAAGAACTTCAAGTCGATGATCTCGGCCAGGCCAGGCTCTACTTTGCCAAGCTCGTCTAACGTTTCGCTGATCCGGACAAGCTCTCGGTCCCTGGCCCAGCTCTCGGCATGCCCGAAGCGGACTCTTGCCTGCTGCGCAATTACAGTCGAATTCTTAAGTCGCTGCCGCGACAGACCCCAAGGCGGCGCCCCTATTTGAGCTTATAATATCCCAGATTGCGGAGGCGATTTCATGGATATTCGATCGTTGCAGCGACCCCTGAAAGACCTGTACCGGCGAGACCCGACGAGTTCCCGAATCACGCTAACTGCGCGCGGCACTCAGACCGACGCACCAATCGCTTGTTCGGTGGACTTGGGACGGGCAATCTACGAGGCGCAAGCGCACAAAGGAGTCGGTGGCGCTGGTACCGGAGCCTGCTCCGGAGACCTGCTGTTAGGTGCATTAGCCGCCTGCGCGCAGATCACTTGCCAAATGGTAGCCGCTGCTATGGGAATACCAGCGGAGCACATCGATGTCACAGTCGAGGGCGATCTGGATCTGCAAGGGACGCTGGGAATTTCGAAAGAGGCGCCCACCGGCTTTGAGAGCATCCGCGTCACTTTCGATGTCCGCGCGCCCCAAGCCACTGCGGAGCAGTTAAGCGCGCTGCAGGCGAAAACGGAACAATATTGCGTGGTGATGCAAACCTTGCAACATCCGCCACGGATTGAGAACAAATGGAAGCAGTAGGGACGGTCCCAGCGGACCCCACCCAATATTCCGCACAGCACATTGTTTAGGAACGGCTCACCGGGGCGTATAGTCGGCGCGTATCAGGAGCTCTGTCGGCGAGTCCCTCTTTCACTTCGGCTTGATGTTCTGATTTACGCGGAACAGGTTGCCGGGATCGTACCGCTTCTTGATCTTAGCCAGACGGTCGTAATTCTTACCGTAGGTCGCCCGGATCCGATCCTCGCCCTCCTCCATCATGAAGTTGACGTAGGCGCCGCCGGCGGAATAGGGATGAAGCGCGTTCCAATACTCCCTCGCCCAAATGGAGATTTTTTCCTTGTTCGCGGGGTCAGGATCGACCCCGACAATTACAGAACTCCACATCGCGTCCCGGTAAGCCCACGGCGTGGCGCTGTTCTTGACGCGGCCGGCAGCTCCGTTGATCGGATAGAGGTGCATGGTTGATTGCATCGAGGGCATGCTCTCAGCGTATTTCACATGGACTGCGATCGCTTCGTCAGGCAGCGTGCGCACGAAATCGGCCTTCCAGTACCATTGGTGGCCCGGCGGATAGAGACCGTCGTGCATACTCTGGAGTACCGGATGCGGAATCGGACCGACCAGGTCGAGCGCCGGAGTCTTGAAGCTCCGGACGGGCTTGAACACTTTTTCCCCTTTGTTGATCGGTCCGGTGTAGCACCACACGATACCGCACATCTTCTGATTGTGCAGATGCCCGGGGAATGGCGCTACCGGCGGCACCGTGAGAAAGGCAAAGAACCCATAGACGTCATTGGGCGCCTTCGCGATGAACTCGCGGTACCAGCGCATCATTTCCGCCGCATCTTCCATCGGCCACAGCATCGGCCCGCCGTAGTCGGTGTGAACGCGTTGCCCCTTGAACAGGAACGAGGTCACGACGCCGAAGTTGCCACCCCCACCGCGCACCGCCCAGAACAGGTCAGGATTTTCCTTAGCACTGGCAGTAACAAACCGACCGTCGGCCAACACCATTTCGACAGCCAGCAGATTGTCGATCGTAAGGCCGTACCGCCGCGTCAGATAACCGATCCCGCCACCCAAGGTCAACCCAGCCACCCCGGTCGTCGAGATGATGCCGGCAGGAACCGCCAGACCGAACGCGTGCGTCGCGTGGTCCACGTCCCGCCAGAGCGCGCCGCCGCCGACTTGCACGGTCCCCTTCTTCGGGTCCACGCGAACATAGTTCATCTGTGAAAGATCGATCACCAATCCGTCATCGCATACTCCCAACCCGCCCGCATTGTGCCCTCCACCGCGGATTGAGAGCAGCAGCTTCTGATCGCGGCCGAACTTCACCGCAGCGATGACGTCGGCAACGTCGGCGCAGCTCGCAATCAGGCGTGGGCGCCGGTCGATCATCGCGTTGTATACCTTACGAGCCGCGTCGTAATTTGGATCGCCTGACTCGATCAGCACTCCATGCAAGCTGATTCTGAAATCTCGAATCGTCGCTTCGTTCAGCATCGTGACCCTCGATCCGCGAACATTTGAACCCGCCGCTGTTCGATGCATAGCCTCAGCACAGCGTCACGGACCAAAACCAGAATGTTCCGTTTGAATGGCTTAGCTCGCGCATCGCCCGCCCGGCATTCAATTCGGGGTGTCCCCGCGCGATAATTCTCAGCTTGTCGGCAAACAGTAGATTATAGGGTGGTGCTTGCAACATCCCTTCGCCTAATACCCCGGTGCATGCTGGGCCAACCACACAACGGGAGTAAGGTCCGGGAGGCACCGGATCGTGCGATCAGCCAGTCCGGTCATTGCGGTATTGCTCTTTCAGCGGCTTCTGAAGCGATCGAATATCCATGGCAACCTCGTTGCTTTATTCTTGGCCGTTTCTTGGCCGTTTCTTGGCCGTTTTTCGCTGACCCGGACAGCTTCCGGCCATACCGTCAGTGTTGAAGCCGCGCCACCTGCATGGTAGCATCTGTGAGCATCGGAGGAGCCATGCCCCAATTTGTCATCGAGCGGGAAATCCCAGGAGCTGGAAATCTAACTGAGGCCCAATTACGGGAAGTCTCACAAAAGTCGGTCAAGGTTCTGAAAGGATTGGGTCCCGAGATCCAGTGGCTCCATAGCTATGTAACCGGCGACAAGGTGTACTGTGTCTATCTCGCCCCGGACGAAGCTATCATCCAAGAACACGCTAAGCGCGTAGGCCTTCCTGCCAACCGCATCTCCGCTGTGCGGCGACTTCTCGACCCGACAATGGCTGGGTAAGCGCAGATCCGATATTTTCGCGAGCAGCGCCAGCTCGTTCCCACAACCACTAGAGAGAGGAAGTCTCCGGTATCAGCACCTCTTCAATAGCTTTCTCGACCGGCAAAGCCCAACCTTCTAACCACGCCTTCGTACCTACCGTGTTGGTCAATGCCTCCCGTGCCGCGCGCAGACTTGCTTCCAGTTTGGCTTGTTCCGCGGGCGTGAGCGGAGCGCCAATATGCTGGCGCAACGCAGCCGCGGCGCCTGCCAGCCGCAGCGAGCCCTCAGCTTCGCGTTGAGCAGCCGCTAAGCAAGCGGAACACTCTAACAGGCGCGCAATTCCGCGTTTGTGGTCCAGTTCCTGAAAGAGTTTTATGCTTTCGGCGTACAGAGAGTGCGCGGCGGGATAATTTTCCTGCTCTCTGGCCAAGCTCCCCAGATCAGCAAGGGTTCCAGCAATGCCCCACCGGTCACCGAGCTCCCGAAAGATTCCCAGGCCTTGTTCATACAAGGACCGCGCGGCGGCGGTATCACCATGATCGCGTGCGACATCCCCTTGGTAGTTTAGCGACCAAGCAACGCCGGTCCGATCTCCTAGTCCCTGAAAGATCGAAAGACACTCCACGTGTAGGGCGCGGGCGCGATCATAGTCTCGCTGTACTTTGAGAACATTGGCCAGGTTGCTAAGAGCACGGGCGACGGCCTTCTGGTCGCCTAATTCTCTCCACAGCACAAGGCCTTCTTCGAATAGAGCACGCGCAATTGCCACGTCACCCCGGTCGCAAGCGAAGACCGCCAGTGCGTTTAGAGAGACAACGACCCCCATTTTGTCCCTCAGCTGACGCCCAATGTCTCGGCTTTCGCCGATCAGCGCATCCGCCGAGGCGTAATCTCCCTGGTCGCCGGCGAGCACGCCTGCGGCAAAAAGCGCGCGTGCCCGCGCCTTCGTGGGAGCTGCCGCTCCTCGGAGACTCAGCAACTTACCCAATCTGTCCCTGCCTTCGGCGAGATACTCTCGAATGTCCCAAAAACGAAACAGCGCTGTGCCGAGACGCAGGCCCCACTCCGCATCCTCGGTTTCTGTCAACCAGTCAAGGCTCGCCCGAAAATTGTCGTATTCGAGCGCGAAGCGTTCCTGCCATTCCGCTGTTTGCGAACCGCTCTCCTCCGTAGCTTCCTCTTCCGCCAGCACCAGGCAGTAGGCGGCATGGGCCCGCTTCGTGAGGGCCTCCTCGCCGCTTGCCTCCAGTTTTCCTAGAGCATACTCGCGAATCGTTTCCAGCATCACGAACCGAGATTCACCCTTCGCTGGCCCGACCTCCTGCGCTAGGCTTTTGTCCACCAGGGACGCCATACCGTCGAGCAGATCCAAATCGAGATCGCCGTTGGTGTTGCACACAGCTTCAGCAGCTTCCAGAGTGCATCCGCCCACGAACACTGACAATCTTCGAAAAAGCTTCTGTTCGGCAGCGGTCAGCAGATCGTAGCTCCAATCGATGGCCGCCCGAAGCGTCTGTTGCCGCTGCGGCAGGTCCCGAGCGCCTCCAGTCAATAATTGCAAACGGCTCGCCAGGCGCGTCAGCATCAAGGAGGGCGAAAGGACTTTGACCCGGGCGGCAGCGAGCTCGATGGCCAGAGGCAGACCATCCAACCGGGCGCAAATCTCAGTGACAGCAGGCGCGTTTCCCCGGTTTAATTCAAAATCTGGCTTCACAGCGACGGCGCGTTGGACAAACAGCGCAACGGCGGGGCATTCCGACAAGACCTCGACTGAGGACTTGGACCGCGCATCCGGGAGCGCCAGCGGCGGCACCGGAAACTCATGTTCTCCGTAGAGATGCAGTGCAGCGCGGCTGGTCACCAGGACTTTAAGATTAGGGCTGGCAGCCAGAAGCTCTGCCACGATAAGTGCCGCCTGAACCAGATGCTCGAAGTTGTCCAGCAGGAGCAGCATTGGTGTCCGCAATGAATCCTGCAGGTTCGCTTTGAGTATTTTGAGCGGCGACTCCCCTCCCGCCCCCCGGATCCCCAACGTTTGAACGATCACGGAAGCGATCGAGCCCAGATCGCTTACCGAGGCCAGCGGAACAAAATGAGTGCCACCTGGAAACAGCTCAACCAGGCCATTCGCCACCTGCACCGCGAGGCGTGTTTTGCCGATCCCGCCCGGACCCGTTACTGTGACTAGGCGCACATCCTGACGCAGCAGGAGTTCTTTGGCGGCAGCTACTTCCTTCTCCCGCCCTACAAATCCGGTCCGCTGCACAGGAAGATTGGCTGGGCGGTGTTCCGCCTGCTTCACCGCTTCTCCGAGAAAGCGGTCGCGTATGGCTGCAAGTTCCCGTGCGAGATCTCGGGTAGAGACGTAGCGCTGATCGGGATCTTTCGTTAGGCACCTCTCAATAGCCCAACACAGCGGAGCGGGAGCGTCGCGGTTTCGCAGCCCGATTGGTTCAGCCTGTTCCCGGAGAATGGCCACCATAGTCTCTGCGGCCGTGCTTCGCTGAAACGCGCGCTGTCTGGTCACCATCTCGTAGAGCACCAAGCCGAAGGAGAACTGGTCTGACCGAAAATCCAGCCGACCGCCGCTGGCCTGCTCCGGTGACATGTACCCCACCGTCCCTAGAATCAGACCTGGTGCAGTCTGCGAGGTAGTGCCTATATCCGACCCGTGTGCGGTTGGAGAGGCGAGCCTGGCCAAGCCAAAGTCGAGGATTTTCACGAATCCGTCATGAGAGACCATCAGGTTCTCGGGCTTTAAGTCCCTGTGCGAGATACCCGCTTCATGGGCCTTGGCGAGACCCTCCGCCACCTGCGCCGCGATTTCAATTGTTTTTCGTATCGGCAGCAATCCGGAGACAAGCAGCTCGCGCAATGTCTTCCCCTCTATCATCTCCATCGCAATGTAATGAATGGGCCCCTGTTTTCCGAGTTCGTAAATGGTAACGATATTGGGGTGGTTGAGAGCAGATGCCGAGCGTGCTTCCTGCTCGAAGCGATACAGTCGATCACTGTCTTCGGAGAATGCGGCCGGCAGAATTTTGATTGCAACAACGCGATCCAGGCGTGCATCCCGCGCGCGATATACCTCGCCCATCCCACCGGCACCCAGCAGCCCGAGAATCTCGTACGATCCGAGCTTGGTGCCTGAGGTGAGGGTCCGCGGTGGGGCTAATCCCAGAACTTCCGGCCCGGCTGCAGCCAGAAACTGGCTTCCGGCTTCCTCGTGAGAAGCGATCAAGGACTCCACTTCGCGGCGCAGGTCGGCATCTGCCCCACAGGCCGAGTCAAGATAGGCTTGCCGCTCCTGAGACGCCAGTCGCAACGCTTGCTCCAGGATTTCTTTGGTCCGTTCCCAACGTTCCGAACTCATGTCTTGGGTCTCTGCGAAATCTCCCGATAAAGCCAGGCACGGGCCGCGGTCCAGTCGCGCTGCACGGTCGCGGTTGCAATCCCCATCACTTCTGAGGTTTCCTCCAACGAAAGGCCAGCGAAGAAACGCAGCTCCACTACCCGGCTCTGCCGCGGATCGACTTCAGCAAGGGCATGGAGGGCATCATCAATTGCGATGACATCCATCTCCTTCCGCTGGGAGAGGGCACCGACATCGTCCAGTGTAAGCATGCAGAGACCGCTGCCGCGTTTGGAGGCGTGGTGGCGGCGTGCATAGTCCACAAGGATCTGGCGCATGAGGTGGGCTGCGATGGCAAAAAAATGAGTGCGGTTTTCCCACCGCGGAGGCTGCATTCGAAACAGCCGCAGATACGCTTCATTCACCAGCGCGGCACTTTGCAGAGTGTGGTCTGGTCGCTCCTTCCGCAGTTCGCAGTGGGCCAGGCGACGCAATTCTCTGTAAACAACAGGCAGCAAGGCATCAAGCGCGGCGGGGTCGCCGCCCTGCCAGCCGTGCAAAAGCTTCGTAATTCCGCTTGTAGAGGTTTGCCCCACGCAGAAGCCCCACGGGAAAGCCTTTGCGCGCTAGCGTAGCCATGTCCGCGTCGGATGTCAACCTTAGGTACTTAGGTACTTAAGTCCTGCCGAGCCAGCGATTCTGCGTCGAACAGAAAGATTTTCTCAATCCGTGATCAGATTTGCCCCCTCATTGCGCAGTTAGAGATAGGGCACAAAAGTTCACATTGTGGGGACCCTTCAATTTGTGCTCATAAAAAGGAGAACGAAATGAAAACCAAGGTGTTTATCACGCCGTATGTGCTGTTTGTTGCCGTCCTGGCACTTTCGTCCTTTGCCTCGGCGCAGCAGCACGAAATGCAGGAAGCTACGTCCAGCTCGTCCAATCTTGTCCAACTCGTTCGCGCCGCCACACGGCAGTACGTAAACGTCAATGCTGCCACCGCCGCCGGTTACGCCCCCTTCCTCGGCTGCGTTACCGGTTCGGACCACGGTGCCATGGGCGTACATTACGTCAATGGCGCTCTGCTCAACGGCGAGCTTGAGGTCTCCCATCCGCAAGCCCTGATCTACGAACCATCAAACGGCGGCATGCGGCTGGTTGGCGTCGAGTTCATAATCTTTGCGGATGCCTGGCTGCAGAGTCATAACAACAACCCTCCGGTGCTGGAGGGCCAAGTCTTCCAATTCGTTGACAGCCCAAACCGCTTCAACATACCTGCGTTCTTTGAGCTGCACGTATGGGCCTGGAGAGCAAACCCTCAGGGTGCCTACGTGGACTGGAACAATAATGTGACTTGCACAAGTGAGTAGATTGCAAGGGAGACCTCTGCGCACATGGACACCTAACGACGTTGACCGATGCACGGTGAACGGCGCCGCGCGGGAGAACTAGGAAGCGGGACCGCGCGGCGCCAGATATTGCGCGGAAGGCTGACCAACGGGGACGCAAGGCCGAAGCACCTTGGCTCGATCACGCCAAGTCAGCCAGAGTGTGCTGGTGATACGAGCCAAAAGGTAGGCGTGCCGATGAAACGACAAATCGGGGGCTGCACCGAGAACGACAGCAGGCGGTCGCCGCCCATCATTTCCTTACAGCTGATCCAATAAAAAAGAATAAGGAAAGGAGAGGTAAAGACATGCCCAAATACGTCATCGAGCGCGACATTCCGGGAATTGAAAATGCGACCGAGGACCAGTTCCGAACCATGTCGCAGAAGTCCCGCGGTGTTCTCAATGCACTCGGACCCACGATCCAGTGGTTGCACAGCTACGTAACTGCAGACAAGATTTATTGCGTTTACATTGCCCCCGACGAAAAGACGGTTCGAGAACACGCGGAACAAGGAGGCTTTCCAGCGAACCGTGTCTCGGAAGTCAAGTCAGTGATCGATCCGACAACCGCCGAGTAGCCGCAAAAGTTGAGTGATATCGGCGCGAACCCTGACAGACTTTCTTCTCCGCTGCTCAGCACGCTCACTTCAGCGGGACGAAGTTGAAAATGGCTGGGCGAGTTTGTATCTGGTGAATCGGCAAACGAGAGTTGTACCGTGCAAGCGATACGCAGTTCGACCGGATGGTGGCGTTCACCCCATCGAACAGGACGACGCCTACGAAATTGCGGAAGGGAAGTTAAGAGATAAATATGGATGGACTCACGAGCGTAGGCGGCTACATTTTTGCGATCTCGATGCGGCCTATGGCGTTCAGTCCTTTATTTACGCCCCCCTCCGCCCCTGACCTGATCAACATCCCGCCCTAACCGTAGCACGACCCGAAATCGACTGTTTTCTGTTTTCATTCGCTTCGCTACGAAAGCAGTGTGTGTTCAGTCCGAAGCGGTCTGCCGCGTCGTTAGCTGGCAACACTATGGAAGAAGCTATCGGATAGACATGACCGAGGAGTATCGAGCCAGGGTACCCACTGCAAAAAGAGCGCAGAGGAGCAATTCGGATCAAGTGCTCCTGGCCCTCAGATGACTTATTCAAGTGATTGGAAATTCGTCTTTGAGAATCTTACTGCTTATCAAGCCTGTCAACAACCCGCAAGAACATTAGGCTGGGGAGTTCGCACTCCCCAGCCGATGTTTACAGCGAGCGCAGGAAGTTCAGGATGTCCTGCACCTGCGAAGGGCTGAGCGTTTTGAAGTTCCGGATCACAGCATCTGCTTCCGAGCCACAGTTTTGCTGGCCCTGCCGGCGACCTTGCGATTCCTGACAGCCGTTGGGAGAACCGTGCTCTGTGATGGCCTCGAGCAAATCGGAAGTCCGGCCGTCATGCAGGAAAAACAGCCGCTGGCCAACGCCCCAGAGCGGAGCGGTGCGGAACTGATCCGGCCCCGCCGCGCCTTGATTGATACCGTCCGCCAGAGTTGGGCCCAGGTGGTGGAGCGCGAAGTCCGAGTAGGGGCGGTAGGTCACGCCGCCCATGCCAGTGTAGATCGAAGCCGCCGTGGTCAGCGAGGGTGAGTGGCATAGAGCGCATCCGATTTTGTTGAACAGATTCGCACCGTTCAGCGTGGATGGAGTCGGAGCCGCAGGGGTTGGCGGCGCCGAGAGGCGCATAAACGCCGCGAAGTTGACGATGTCCGATGACATCTCCGACACCGTCCCTAGCGGCATGTTGTAGTTTTGAGTCTCCGGATTTTGGTTCAGAATATTGCTTGCGTCGTCGGGTGTCGGGTTGAAGACACAACCGGCTCCTGCGCTGCGTTTGTTTGGAAATAGTTCGTTCGAGATCCCAATTTCGACGTTATAGGCTTCGCCGGCGAACATCAGCAGGGACTTGTTCTGGGCCTTCCACCCGAAGCGCGTGATCGTGCCATCGTTGGCGCTGGTGTTGAAACTGCCGCCGATGCCGAGCTGCGCCCGCGCCGACGCTGTCGCCGCTAGGTTAGCGGTCAGAGTGGCATCTGGAGTGTTTTCCACCAGCCCCAACCCGAAAAGGGGAGTCGGGATACGGAAGATTACGTTGTTCGCGGCAAGCTGCTGCGCGAAATTCGGCTGCGCCCGCGTGCAGCCCGGAGCATCCGACCGACCGGCAATCGTAAATAGGCCGTGAACGCCGCCATCGAGCGAGCCATCTGCATTTTGGATGAATCTCGCCTCGCGCACCGGACCGCCGGCGGTGATGAACGACGGGATGAAGTTGGTGGCTCCGTCAAGCGTAGCCAGCGCCACCTGCGGATTCGGAACCGCATTCTGCGGGCTCGCCAACCCAGGACTGCTGCCGCCGATGGCGGGCTGCGTATGGCACATCGTACAGCTGTTGCCGTTGAACGTCGGCCCCAGGCCACTGCTGGCTCCCTGGACGGCGTCTACTTCCTGGAATCGCAGAAACGCCTGATTGAAAAAACTCAGTTCGTTGGAGTTAAGCGTGGGGAACGGCCCGCCTGCTCCCGCAGCGCCGGCCCGCGGGCCTGGGTCCTGTTGTGCCCACCCTCCGATTGAAACGATCCAGAGGAAAATAAGCAAAGCTCCGCCACTTGCATTCCATCTATTCATTATTTTGCACACTCCTTGGCTGGCCAGACACACTACGGCTCATCCCGTTTTGTTGAGAGACGATGGCGTTGTGCTTGATGCCATCCGGTCGAGCGCAGGCCGGTCTTCGATCGCTGGCTGTCGTCCCGTTCGTGCGAGGACAGTTGCGCCACGGGCCGGAAGGGCCCTAGGCTGAAACTATTCGCTAGCACAAGGACGTTCAGAAAGCTTTGTTGAGTGGCAATCTACGTTTGAAAGCGCGCGCGGTCAATATGTCATTAGTGCTCCCGGAACACGCGATAGGACACACGGTCATCGTTCGGAATGCCCAGACGTGATGTCCAGATTCCAAAACAGGAATCGACCTAAAAGCAATGGTTCTCGCTGATCCGCTGTCCGTGCGATCTGCGCCTTGCTGCTGGTAGAGTTTTATCGTGCTTTTTCTCGGTGGGTAGAACCGCGGTGATTATTATCAGAATTGCGGCTGCATTGAGATACAGGGCAGGATTCCCTGTCACACAACCCCTGTCACACAACCAATGATAGGCGCTGGCTCGAAGTCATACTTTCCATGGTTCCATTTTGGGTGCTGGAAGCGGCCGGTTTATTTCCACGTTCTCGATGCCGGCTGGCGCTCCTCCAAAGATACATCGCCGCGTACGCACGCCATGGCCTCCAGGCCTCGGCCTGGCGCTCCAGTTGATGAGGACTCCCAAGAGCCATGGAACGTAAAAGACCTAGATCGCCGGATGGAAACGCGTCTGGTTCTCCGAGCGCTCGCATAGCCACGTACTGTGCCGTCCATTTTCCAATCCCTGGAATTTCGCACAGCCGATTCAAGAAAGCGTCGGAATCCGCGACCCTTTCGAAAATAATTCGTCCCTCGCACACCGCCCGCGCCAGCGTCCGGATGGTCTCGGCTCTAGCCCCGGTCAGTCCGATGCTGGCTAGCTTCGCGTCGGCAAGGACCTCAGGGGTAGGGAAAAGATGAGTGAGGCCATTGGCTGAGGAGAACGGCCTGCCAAAACTGCTTACCATTCGACCGGCTAGAGCGGTGGCGCCCTTGACAGTGATCTGCTGACCGAGAATCGCGCGCGTTGCGAGCTCAAAACCATTCCAGCAACCCGGTACCCGGAGCCCAGGACCGGACTCAACCTGTGTTACTAACACGGGGTCGGTTCTAAGACTCTGCACGATCGCTCCCCAATCCGCATTCAGATCGAACATGGTGCGGATTCGCTCGGTAATAAAGAAGAGCGAGCGTGGATCGCCAAACTGAAGCCGCACCACAAGCACATTGCTACCCTCATCAAGGGATACCTCAAAGCAGCCGTCACTGCCGTCCAAAGAAATTGTGCGACGATACATGCCGTTCACCACTTCTTCCACGCCGGGCGTGGCCCTAGGCGCCAGAAACGCCAGCATCCCCTTCCAGTCGTAAGGTGGGCGGAAACGAAGCCGAAAAAGATAGTGATTCTCTGGTTGCAGCGTCCTCTGCCTAGCTAGACGCCGGATTTGAGTTGGAGTTCGATGGTAGACCTTGCGGATGCCGGCGTTGAACCTTCGAACGCAGCCGAAACCAGAAGCCAGGGCAACGTCACTCATGCGTAAATTTGTCTCGTCAATAAGCTTCTTGGCAAAGTGCAATTGGCGCGTCTTAGCCACCGCACTTGGCGTCGCCCCCAAGTGCCGGAGAAACAGGCGACGAAGGTGACGCGAGCCAACTCCCAGGCGTTCGGCGAGCGCTTCTACACCGCCCTCCTCCAGTCCGCTCTCACTGATCAGGCGCAAAGCCCGCGAAACGGTGTTTGGAGTTCCCACCCAAGCCGGAGTTCCGGGCGAGCATTCCGGCCGACAGCGCAAACAGGGACGGAACCCCGCCTCCGACGCGGCGGCAGCGGTTGGAAAGTAACGAACATTCTTCTCTTTCGCTGGAGGTGCGGGACAAATCGACCGGCAATAGACGCCGCTGGTGAACACAGCAATAAAGAACTTGCCATCGAAGCGCGCGTCACGCGTCAGCCGGGCTCGCGAACAAACTTTCCAATCCAGTTCCATTTCTTCTCAAGCGATGATAGTCCCGATTGGACCGAAAAGCTGGACGTTCTCGGACTGCGTTCTCCAGCTGTCGAAGTCGCCGGCACGATTGCTGGCGGTGCCGGAGAGCGGCGAACAAGGGACCTCGGTTCGGTACCGAGTGGTGACGTCGTGACTTGATGCTGGGGTTGAGAGCGGCGTCCGTAAACGTCCAGCTTTCGAGAGCAACGTCCGCAAGCGTCCAATATTTACGCCTCCCTTCCGATAATGTCGGGTTGCGCTACGTGGTGTGTGCCACTGCGTAAGAAGCGGGGAGGTCCCCAATCGAAAAACGCCAACCCGCAGTTCCGTTTTCGACTTTCAGAAGCAGACCAAATGGAGGAAATATGCAGTCCAGGAAATTGACGTATTTCACGGCGATGGCCCTATTTGCAGGGCTGATGGTCCCAGTTCAATCCGTTCGAGCGCAGCAGAAAAACCAGCACCAGCCCGCGTACTACGTATTCAATCTCGGTGCACCACTCGGCGGAAATGCGGAGCCGGTTGGTATTAACAACTTAGGCTGGATCTCAGGTGGCGACAACCTGACGGGCAACACCGTGGTCAACGCTGAACTGTGGATCGGAGCGCCGCTTGATCTGGGCACCCTCGGAGGGCCGAACAGCAATGTATCGTGGCCGAACCATAGCACTCACGGCGAGATTGTGGGGATCGCGGAAACCGCGGAGATGAATCCCTTGGGGGAGGCTTGGAGCTGCTCGGCCTTTTTCGTTGCTCCCGACGGCTACATATGCAATGGCTTCGCCTGGAAGAACGGTGTGATGACGCCCCTCCCTCCTTTCCATGGGGGATACGACAGTTACGCCGCCGGAGTGAACAACCGCGGTCAGGTTGTGGGGTGGGCGGAGAATGGCGTTCTGGACCCGACCTGCAATCACGCGCCGCCCGTGAATCAATTCCTGCAGTTTGAGGCGGCAATCTGGGGTCCGGAGCTGACGGAAATGACGCAACTGCCTCCGTATCCCGGCGATCCGGATTCGGCCGCGACCGCCATCAATGATCGGGGACAGGTCATCGGGATTTCGGGTCTTTGCGCGAATGCCGTGGGAGGCAAGAGCGCCATACACGCTCTGCTCTGGGAGAATGGGCGACCCATTAATTTGGGTAATCTTGGAACCGAGGCTTGGAATACGCCAATTTCTCTTAACAATCACGGCCAAGTGGTTGGCTTTGCCTACAACGCTGAGAGCAATGCCCAGGGCTTTTTGTGGACACACGAGAGCGGAAAAATGCAACCTCTACCATTTATCGGGGATGACAATGCTGGCGCCGCTTACGACATCAACGAAAAGGGCCAGACAGTGGGTATCTCGAACGGGGGAACCGAACCATACGGGGCGAGAGCGTTTCTCTACGAAAACGGAACGATGCTGGATCTCAATCGCCTGGTTCAGGGGGACTCTTCCTTGTATCTGTTCTTAGCTCAAGGCATTAACGACCAGGGTGAAATTGTCGGGACCGCATTCGACGCGAGCGGCGAGCAGGTTGGTTTCCTCGCGGTTCCCGCGTATGAGGACGAGAGTGAAGCAGCAGCCTCTTCGAAAGTGGAGCGCAACGGCAACGCTGGCAAGATCATTCTTCCATCCGACTTTAAGCCTCATCTGACAGGATTCAGCCGAATTCTATTTGAGGCGGCGCAAGCACAGTAACCAGAGAAAAACCCGGCAACCACACAGGACAGCGCGAACGCGACAAAACGGGGCGGGAAAATCTCCCGCCCTCATCTTCCTCTGGAACGAGGTTCACTCACTGTTTAACCGAGTTGGCCAAACAACTCTACCCTGGTTGACCTGTACCATGACGCTTCGTGTTCGCCATTGCGTCGAGTGTCCGGAATGCCGCACTCGATATCTGATTGGTTTTAGCCCATACCGTAACGGATCATACCTGATGCCCATGGCTGCCGGAATCTCGGAGGAATGGACCTTGTATTGTTCCTGTGGCAGGCCACCCATCTCCAGCCGATGGAGATGGAGCGAATTGAAGATCTACGCCGTCCCCAATCCCGCTCACGATCGTGGTTATGGTCCATCCCAGGAGATCGTGCCCCTAGCCAGAACATAGCGCACCCCGAAGCTCAAGCGACGAAACTCTGCAACCTGGCGCCGGGGAAAAGGCTATGACACACCAGCGGAGCAGTGATGGCCGATCCAGCGCAAACCAACAGCAAATAGCGAACGAGTCGCGAATCGGCGCCATTCATTCGCCCCGTAAATAAGTGCCGGGAAGCCAAAGCACGAGAACACGAGTCTGTTCAGGGATGGCATCGCCTGCCACGCGAGAACTGCCCACATTCTCCTCCACGCAATCCTCCCAAAACGGCTAAACTTATAGGTTCCGGTATTCGCTCCAGCCTGCTGTGCGGGGCCAGCCGCTCGCGGCATCTATTTTCATCAGGAAGGCCATGATGTCTTTGAACAGTTTCAACAGCCGTTCCACCCTCAAAGTCGGCAACAAAGAATACGAAATCTACCGCCTCGACGCCCTTGACAAGCAGGGCATCTCGACTAAGCATCTCCCCTACTCCCTGCGTATCCTTCTCGAAAACCTCCTGCGCACCGAAGACGGCCGCAACGTGACCAAGCAGGAAGTCCGCACCCTAGGCTCCTGGAATAAGAATTCCAAGCCTGACAAAGAAATCGCATTCACTCCGAGCCGCGTCCTGCTCCAGGATTTCACCGGCGTCCCCTGCGTAGTCGATCTAGCTGCCATGCGCGACGCCATGCAGCAACTAGGCGGCGACCCCGCCCTGATCAATCCTCTGCAGCCGGTAGAACTCGTAATCGACCACTCCGTACAAGTCGACGAATTCGGCAGCGCCAGCGCCTTCGACGTAAACGCCCTCCTCGAGTTCCAGCGCAACAAAGAGCGTTACTCTTTCCTCCGCTGGGGCCAAACCGGATTCCGCAACCTCGCCATCGTCCCTCCCGACACCGGCATCGTCCACCAGGTCAACCTCGAATACCTAGCCCGCGTAGTCTTCGTGCAAGAAGCCAACGGCCACCGCACAGCCTATCCCGACACCCTAGTGGGCACCGACAGCCATACCACGATGATCAACGGTCTCGGCGTGCTGGGATGGGGCGTGGGGGGCATCGAGGCCGAGGCCGCGATGCTCGGCCAGCCGGTTTCCATGCTGATTCCGCTAGTCGTAGGCGTGAAGCTTACCGGACGCCTGGGCGAAGGCGCGACTGCTACCGATCTGGTTCTGACCATTACTGAGATGCTGCGCAAACACGGCGTCGTAGGAAAATTTGTTGAGTACTTTGGCCCCGGCCTGCGCGATCTTCCACTTGCCGACCGCGCCACCATCGCCAACATGTCGCCGGAGTATGGCGCCACCTGCGGTATCTTCCCTGTCGACAAAGAAAGTCTGAAGTACCTGAAACTCAGCGGTCGCAGCGCGGAGCAGATTGCCCTGGTTGAAGCCTACTGTCGCGAACAGGGACTCTTCCACGATGAGAAGACGCCCGAAGCGGAATACTCTGAATTGCTAAGCCTAGATCTGGGAACAGTCGAGCCGAGCCTGGCTGGCCCGAAGCGTCCGCAAGACCGCGTGATCCTTTCGCACGCAGCAGAATCTTTCAACCACGCTCTGCCCTCGCTCATCAAACCGAAATCCAGTGCGTCGACTGCATCTGCGACCGGAACTCAAACGGCAAAAGCCGGAAGTACCGCAAACTGGGAACAGGAAGGCGGCGGTGCAGCAATCGGAGTCGAGGATCCCAACGTGCACGAGCACGTGGTGCCGTGCGTAAAGGACGCCTTGAAACATGGGAGCGTGGTGATCGCGGCGATTACTTCCTGCACCAACACCTCGAATCCCTCGGTGATGATCGGCGCTGGATTGGTCGCGAAAAAGGCCGTGGAAAAAGGCTTATCGGTCCCGCCATGGGTGAAGACTTCGCTGGCACCGGGATCGAAGGTCGTCCGCGATTATCTGGAGAACGCCGGCCTTACGCCTTATCTTGAGAAATTGAAATTCCACATTGTCGGCTACGGCTGCACCACTTGCATTGGCAACTCCGGACCGCTGCCGACGGAAGTCTCCCAGGCAATCGACGAAAAAGATCTGGTCGTCGCCTCCGTGCTTTCCGGCAATCGCAACTTTGAGGGCCGCATCAACTCCGAAGTCCGGGCCAACTATTTGATGTCGCCGCCGCTGGTGGTCGCCTTCGCGCTCGCCGGACGCATCGACACCGATCTCCGCAAAGACGCCATCGGCAAGGGCAAAGACGGCAATCCGGTTTATCTCGCCGACATCTGGCCCACCCAGCGCGAAGTCGAAGAGGCCGTCGAGCACTCCGTCACCGCCGCAATGTTCTCGAAGAGCTACGCTGATGTTTTCGCGGGAGACGAGCGCTGGCGCAGCCTCTCCATCCCCAAAGGCCAGACTTACGCCTGGGAAAAGGGTTCCACCTACATCCGCCGCGCCCCTTACTTCGAGGGCATGAAGATTCAGCCGTCACCCGTCGAGGACATCAAAAACGCCCGCGTCCTCGCGGTGCTCGGCGACAGCGTCACCACCGACCACATCTCTCCCGCCGGTTCCATCAAGAAAGACGGCCCCGCCGGAAAATATCTTCAAGATCACGGCGTCAAGCCGGCCGACTTCAACTCCTACGGCTCGCGCCGCGGCAACCACGAAGTCATGGTCCGCGGCACCTTCGCCAACGTCCGCCTGCGCAACA
>Ga0182015_10000928_pt1 | contig 40758 bp, 40 predicted proteins | sample 712P3MmetaG_FD_120478 | JGI IMG/M metagenome (GOLD analysis project Ga0182015, IMG submission 120478) | Permafrost microbial communities from Stordalen Mire, Sweden - 712P3M metaG | ecosystem: Environmental > Terrestrial > Soil > Wetlands > Permafrost | place: Sweden: Stordalen | collected...
CCCACACCGGCAAGAATCACTCCGTTCTGAATCTTCTCCTGCTTCACCATTTTCTGCATTCCTGCAAGCAGATCGGTCTGGTATTTGAAGTGGAGAACCACGATGCGATCGAAGTGTCCGGTGACAGCGGAAACGTCGGGAACCTGGTCACTATTCGCCCGCGCATCGTCCGCCGGATTGGGTGAGGAGTTGATGATTGTTCGCCGCGTCTCCTGAGCGAAGGCCATGCTCGCTGTCAGCGCAAACAAGACGACGAGTCTCATACCATTCTCCACGAGGGGCCACAGGAGACGGGCCGGCCTCCGCCAGGCAAACATGCGGAAGGCCGGTCGATGCCACGCCTTCAAAATACTTGCTTAACGAAATGCGCGGTCTTGGTGCCGGCCTTTTCGGTGTAGTAGACGGTGACCTTTGCCGACTTGTCGGCGCCTTCCGCAATACCTTTGCCCGTATCTTTTGCCGCGCGATCGGTCATATGGAAGGTCTCTTCGGTACCATCCGCCGTTTTGACCGCGATGGTTTTCGCTCCCCGGTCGACATGAGTCACGGTGCCCTCGCTCGCCTTCAGGCCATCGTCACCAATGTTGTCGATCTCGTGCGTCGTTTCTTTTCCGCCCACTACGGTGTAGTGCACGGCAACCTTGCTGCCTTCTTTGATTCCGCCCAGCGCGTCCGTCGCACCTTTCTCTGTGTCCTTGGCGCCGTGCACGGTCACGTCCTTGGCATAGTGGAACGTGTGCTCTGTGCCATCTTCGCTCTTCACCACCACTACCTTGGTGCCGGCATCGATTTTCTTAACGGTTCCTTCCACTGCGTGGACTACATCCTGCGCCGCCAGGCTCAGCGACGTGGTCAGCAAAAAAGCACCCATAAAGGCGATTGTCTTCTTCATAACATCCTCTTTTCTTCATTTGTTGTAATTGGGCCCGGTCGAACGCTGGTTGTCACCTCTTATAGTAACGCGTTGGGCCGCGAGCGGTGATCCGCTTCTGTGGGCATGCAAAAAGCACGTCGTAAGACAATTGAAAAGCCTGTCGACGGGAGAAATTCCGGCGTATATCTTAGGAACATATGGGCCCGGCCACGGAAAACCGAAACGCCCACCAGCAGCGAGCCAGCTTGCGGACTCGGCGAACATATCGGCGCAGACACCGCTATCTGGCCCCGACGCTGTTCTTGACACTGTGTCTGACCGTTGTGGGCACGGCTCGGTCACAGGCACAACAAACCAACCCCAACAACGCGCAACAGGAGGACTCACGGGCGATTCGCACCCGCGAGTTTCTCGGCCTGGGCCGCGTACCCGATGCCAAAATGGCCGCCGAAGGCTCCACAATCTTCGGAGCCACGTGTGGCTTCTGTCACGGCGCGGATGCCCGTGGCGCCAGCGGTCCCGATCTGTTGCGCTCTTCCGTGATCCTCGACGACAACCAGGGAGAGCTCATCAGCGCAACGGTACACAATGGCAGGCCCGCCAAAGGCATGCCGGCTTTTCCGTCATTGACAGAGGAACAGCTGCGCGATATCGCTGAATATCTTCACTTGCAAGTGGAGCTTAGCGCCAACCGGGGAACCTACAAGGCTCTGAACGTCGTCACCGGCAATGCCAAAGCTGGAGAAGCCTATTTCAACGGCCCTGGTCAATGCAACACATGCCACGCGGCGACAGGCGACCTGGCTCATATCGGTTCGAAAATGAACCCGCCGGAGTTGCAGCAAACCTTTCTATATCCCGTCGCTCCGCAGCGATCTGCCCCCGGGGTGACGGTGACCTTCGCCGATGGCCGCAAGATTACCGGAACCCTGAAACATCTCGATGATTTTTATGTGTCGCTCAATGACGCGGGGGGAGACTACCACTCGATCTCTTTGCAAAAGGGTATTCAGGTGCAGGTCGACGATAAGCTGCTCTTCCATCGCCAGATGCTGGATAAGTACACCAACCAGCAGATGCACGACCTGACCGCCTACCTGGTGACCCTGAAATGAGGCTCGGAACAATGCAGCTACGCTGCATCCTGCTTTTCTCCTGTTGCTTGTGTGCCTCCCCGTTCTGCGGTGTGGCCGGCGCGCAAGGGCTCGATCCGCAAAAGCTGCTGCAACAGGATCCGACCGATACCTGGCCGACCTACAACGGAGACTACTCCGGCCGGCGATTCAGCCCTCTCAACCAGGTTCAGCTTGCCAATGTGCATGCCTTATCGTTGGCCTGGATGTTCCGCGTGCGCATCGGCGGCGCCGCCATGCGTGGAGTGGGAGAGCCCGACATCAAATCCACGCCGCTGATGGTGAATGGCATTCTCTACTTCACCATTCCCGATCACGTGTTTGCGTTAGACGCGCGCACTGGCCTGGAACTGTGGCACTACGTCTGGGTCGACAAGGGTGGCCATCTGATAGGGAATAGGGGAGTGGGCATGAAAGGCAACTGGCTCTACTTTCTGGCGCCCGATGGGTGGTTTATTTCGCTCGATGCGCAGACGGGCAAGGAGCGCTGGCGTAAAAAGGTGGCCGACGAGAAGATGCAGTACTTCACCACCGGTGCACCGATGGTGGTTGGCAACCACGTGATTGTGGGTGTGGGCGGCGACGCTATCGATCTTCCGGGCTATCTGGAAGCGCGCGATCCGGAAACGGGGGAATTGCAGTGGCGTTGGAATAGCGAGCCGCGCAAGGGGGAACCCGGCTCCGAGACCTGGCCCAACGAAACGGCCATGGTGCACGGCGGCGGCATGACCTGGCTGCCCGGCACCTATGACAAGGACTTGAATCTCTTGTATTGGGGAACGGGCAATGCCAACCCGGTGATGGCCGGGCAAGGAAGAAACGGCGCTGATCTTTGGACCTGTTCGATCGTTGCGCTGAACGCAGACACCGGCAAACTGGCTTGGTATTTTCAGGGGTCGCCCCACGATACGCACGATTGGGATAACACGGAGACGCCAGTCCTGTTCGACTCCCAGATTGACGGCAAGCCGCGCAAGCTACTGGGCCAGGCCTCGCGCAACGGATATTTCTTCGTGCTCGATCGCACCAACGGTGAGAGCATCGTATCCAAACCATTTGTTCCTTTGAATTGGTCAAAGGGCATCGACACCAAGGGGCAGCCAATCCCCGATAAGGAACGGGAACCGACGACCGACGGGAACCTCTTGACGATCTACGGCGGTGGCGGAACCAACTGGATGCCGCCCAGCTACAATCCGCAGACGGGTCTGTTTTACGTCAATGCGGTTCTTGGCTACAGCCTGACCTACCTGACCGATACCAGCGAACATCCTGAGGGCTACGGCGGGTCGATACGCAACCTCTGGTCGCAACATGTGCTGGAGGCGCTCGATCACAAAACCGGAGAGGTGAAGTGGAGTCATGCCTACACCAACGCCGACGCCTCCGGGGGCGGCAGCCCGGGAATTCTGACCACAGCAGGCGGCCTTCTGTTCAGCGGGGACTTTGATGGCAACCTGATCGCCTTTAACGCTGCCAATGGCGACATAGTGTGGCATTTCCCCATGCTGCACGCCCTGGGGAATGGACCCGAGACGTATCTATTGGATGAGCGTCAATATGTGATCGCTGGAGGCGGCGACACACTCTACGCTTTCGCGCTGACGCGCTGACAGAATCACTTCGTCAGGATTCCACCTCTGCTGATTAGTGGGCGGGCTCCGCATACGGATTCGGCGCAGTCCGCACCGGAGGCTTGTAGTCCACAAGCTCATCCACCGGCTTTTTCCCCGCCCACGCAATGCCCCGAAGGAGCATCGCCTGAATCTGCGGGTTGGCGAAGTTGGCATAGGTGTGCCCTTGCATCCAGACAAATGCGCGGGCGGGTTCGCCCCCGGGAACCGTATGTTCGTAGGTCCAGATCTGGGGCACGACCTCACCCTTGTGTGCGCCCGCACTCGGTGTTCCTGGAATCACAGCCGTGGCGAGCACGTGCATCGCCGGATCCTTTGCCCAGGTCATGTTGTAGAACGCTTCATCGAAGATCGTAATGTCCGACATGCCTTTCATGATGGGGTTTGCTTTATCCACGATGGTGTAAGGGATATCCGCACCCAGTGTGTAGTTCACCTGGCCGTGCTTCTTCGCGCCACCCACCAGGCTCGCGAAATAGGCCGGATCCGGACCGCAGAGCGCATCGTGAAGACTGACAATCCCGCCTCCGCGTTTCACGAAATCTTCCAGGGCAGCCTTTTCGCTATCGTCTATGTAGCCGGCGTCTCCCTTGTAGATCACCAGAACGTCGGTATGGTCAAGCTCCGCAGCGCTGGGGGCGTGCAGAGAGCCATCGACTACGGCCCCATGTTCGGTCAGAATCTTGCTCCAGTCCGCGAGAAACTGGGGATAGTCATGCAGGCCGGGCTGATGGCTCTTCAGGCCCGCACGCAGGTATACATGCATCCCGTTCGGGTTCTGCCCCGGCGGCCGGGGTGCCCCTTGTTGGCCGGCGGCACCCCCCGCGGGATTCGCTTGCGCGGATAGCTGCAACCATCCCAGGCAGAGCGTGATGCCGAAAATTACCAGGAGGAACCGCGATACTCTTGTTCTCATAACCACCCTTGAGTCATAGATTGAGCATTCGATTTGTTTGGAACGCCGGAAACGCAATCGAATTGGAAACCGTAGACTACCATTGAAATATTGAGGAAACGACATGTCTCGTGTATAAGCTGAGAGTAAGTCAGTAGTTGGGTGTGTGAGATCCGGGAAGAAGCCAAAGCGGGTCCCTCCACTACGCTGCGCTCCCGTCAGGATGACAATTTTGTTATGCGATTTACTCATGTCCTCGAGAAAAAACCCTACTTTTCTTGCAAAATGAATTGTCATCCCGACCGGAGCGCAGCGTAGTGGAGGGACCTGCTTTGGCTTTTTCCCGGATCTCACCCACCCTCTAAATGCGTTCTCTGCAAGATCAGGAATTGCTTCTCTTTGAAATCGCGTAGTAGGGCTGGTTAGATAGGGTCGGGTTGAACGTGGGATAGAACCAAGCTGCATCAGACCCACGCTGAAGAGCAAAGTAGTACTGCAACGGGTAGACCGAATCCGTATAACTCGCCGCGATCGCAGCGCCGTATCCGCCCTGGTGACTTTCCATTTCGATCGTAAGCCAACGCTCTCCCTGGTTCACGTGACGGTAGTAGAGATGAACGTTACTGGGCGCATGCTCTTGAGCCACGCCAGGTAAACCCAACGATAAAGGGAGCACCTGCCCAGGATGAAAGGTCGCGGGCGGCGTGTGCACGCAAGCAATCGACGGCCGGCTTGGCTTGCCGTTAGCGGCTCGCAGAGCTGTCCCTGTATTCCGCGCCTGCGGTGCCGATGCTGGGTGCGCAGCGTTCAGCTTCTCCTGCATAGCTGCGATGTCTCGGTCGATGTTCGGCAGCCGGTCGGCCCAATTGCCACGTCGCATGGGAATATCCCCGTAGGTGATGTCTGTGCGGTAGACCTTGTTCGCGCGGAGCGCCATGGCCGACCACGCCTCGCGCCCTTTCTTGTATTGCGCCAGCGCCAGGGTTCCGGCCTCCGTACTCCCTGTTTGCTGATAAATCTCAAATAGAACCCCGCTCCGCAGCTTGGTGGCGAAGAAGCGGCCCAGGCCAATCTGGATCAGCACGTCTTCTTCCATTCGGCGAAACTCAGGCGAGTTCGAGGACTTTGCCTGCACGCGCGCGTTCGTCAAGGCCTGGTTCGATACCGCGGTGTAATCCTCCAACCATTGAGCGACTTCGATCGGCGAGTATTTCGCATTGCACCGGCCCGCCAACAGGTCCCCCGCATGTTCGACGACAGTCGAAAAGAGTTGCGGATCCAGCGGGCTTACGGTGCCAAAGCACTTCGGAGTGGGTGTGTCGCTGTAAGGCGAGCGCTCACTCCCCAGCACGATGGGCATGTTGTCGTATATCTCGGCCCAGAAGGCATGGTTCGATGCAGAGGGAAGATGAGCCGATGTGATCAACGGCAGAACGCGGCTGGCATTGGCCAATGCGGTTTCAGCGGAGCGCGCACCTCGTCCATATTTGCTCGCCAGATATCTTTGCCAGCTCTCCGGGTTTGCGTCCGGGTTATAAAGACACCGTCCCCAAACTCGATAGAAATATTCGAACTTCTCATAATCGCCAGCCTTCGGCGTGAGGGAGGAATCTGCGTATGCGCAACGGCCACCTGGTAGTCCCGACCCTTCGCGTCCTTTGAACGTGAGCGGTTCGAAGATGTCGAGGCCAGCCGCGCCGCAGAAGCTCGAGGTCCGCCCGAACGCCGCGGCCATTTCCGGGTCGCATGAGAGTAAATGCCGCTGCGTCCCAGGCCACAACCGAAAGAGCAATTGGTAGAGGCTGTCTTGACGCAAAAAATCCGCATAGCCGTAACGCGTGAAGCGGCGGGCGCCATTGCTCACGCTGAAGACGCCGGTCTCCATGCGATCCGGTTGCGGTATCTCCAGCTCTCGAATGTCTGCCTGGTTATAGCCAAGGCTCTGGTGTTCCGCGGAGTACTTAGCTCCCAGCTTGACCGGCATGCCTGTATCCGAGGCCATGTCGATCATGATCTGGTTCACTCCCTTGGCGTGCATGTCAATTTCGATCTTTCGGCCGCAACCGGAAATCGCTTCAAACAAGGTCTTCCAAAAGGGATAACTTCCTTCGGGAATTCCGCTCTCGCCGTGCACCCGCAGCGTGAGCCCTTGAATCTGGGGGCATTCCCTGAGCAGGATCGCTAGCGCGTCCCGGCAATACGCCGCATGCGTCTCCGGTGTAAGGCCCTCGATACGGTGATGTGCCTTTGGGCTATCCGTCCATTCGTAAGCATGAGTCCAGAGTCCGAGTTGGAATTGCAGCCCACGTGCGCCCGTTTCCGCGGCGATAAAGCGCAACATCTGCAGATTCTTTTCTCGTTCGTCCGCGGTAAAGGGAGCAAGGTTTTGCTCGCCCAACTCGTTGGCCAGCCGAACCACCCGCACATCGTATCCCGGAACATCCACCAGGTATGGGTAGGGAAAGTGGAAGTAGTCGCCGGTAACCCCGCGAGGGAAGTCATATCCGATTCCCAGGGTTAAGCTGAATCGATTAAACCGGCTTGCCGCGAGCAGATCGAGATAGCCTCGCCAAAAGTCCTGGTCGTAGTACCAGGTCTTGTCTTCAAGCTCGCTGCAGAATGCGCGGGCAATGCTTCTCACTGCATTCCTGGGTTCTTCCTCGAGGGTCGCGCTCAGATGCAATGCGCTGGCCGGATCGGAAGCGAACTGAACCCGCTCCGCCAACTCGAGCAGCCCGTAAATGAACCCCCGCTGGCCAGTCGCGGAAACCAAGGTGGCCGGAGATTCTGCCAGGTGCCCGGGAGCAAGACGCAGACTTTCCGGGCTGCTGAGCACTGCGCCCGCCTGTGGGAAAGTGCTGGCCAGGCTTGAACCGGGACTCGCTACTACCACGCGAAAGGTCGAGGCCCCAGACTGTTCCGGAGAGCGGACGATCTCGCAGGCCACACCCTTATTCACCACCTCATTACGCAGTCGCTCAGCGGCCCACTTTACCGGATCACTGGAAGTGATGGGATCGTCGGCATCCACGATCACAGAAATCCGCTGGCTTGAGCTGGAAAAAGTACGCTGGGTAACACTGACGGCGGTTGCAGCACCGGCAAGCTTTAAGAAAGTCCGGCGCCGCATGCGAGAGAGAGAATTTGCCGGCATTCGTTCGCGCTCACCTCGTCTTGCATCAGGCAATCGTCATTGCGAAACTGCTCTAGACTATAGAGGGTCGCAAGCGCTCCTCGCAATCCAGTAGAATTCTCGGCATCTTGACACGCGCCGGCAGTCACTTTCTCCAAATTCCCGGACCTACCAACGTCCCCGACCGGATCCTGCGGGCGATGCACCGCGCGGTCATCGATCATCGCAGCCAGGAATTTGCCAGCCTAGGTTCCGAAGTCCTGGAAAATCTACGCCTCATCTTTCAAACCAGGAGTCCGGTAGTGATCTATCCGGCCTCAGGTACGGGAGCGTGGGAAGCAGCCATCGTCAATACACTTTCTCCGGGCGATCGAGTGCTGATGTTTGAGACCGGGCACTTCTCTCAACTCTGGCGGCAGCAGGCGGAGCGCCTCGGCGTTGTGGTCGACTATGTGCCGGGCAATTGGCGAAGAGGCGCGGTGGCCACCGAACTAGCTTCGCGGTTAAGCGCAGACGATCGCCATCTATACAAAGCAGTGATGGTGGTTCACAACGAGACCTCCACCGGGGTCACCAGCAACATCCCTGGCATTCGAGTGGAGATGGATCGCCACCGTCATCCGGCGTTGCTGTTGGTCGATACGATTTCCTCGTTGGGCTCGATGGATTATCGCCATGACGAATGGGGAGTCGATGTAACCGTTGCCGGGTCACAGAAGGGACTCATGCTCCCGCCAGGTCTAAGCTTCAACGCCATCTCTGAAAAGGCGCTTTCTGCCAACAAGACCGCAAAACTGCCGCGCTCCTATTGGGATTGGCAGGAGATGCTGGGCCCCAACCGCAACGGCTTTTTCCCGTTCACGCCCGCAACCACTCTGCTCTACGGTTTGAAGGAGGCGCTGGCGATGTTGCTGGAGGAAGAACTACCCAACGTATTTCGCCGTCATTGCCGGCATGCCGAAGCGACGCGCACCGCGGTGAGAACCTGGGGCCTGGAAATTTTCTGCGAGGCTCCGCCTGCATACTCCAGTTCGCTCACTGCCGTGTTGATGCCTGAGGGGCATGACGCAGACCGTTTGCGCAGCATGATCCTGGAGAACTTCGATATGTCTCTCGGCGCCGGTCTCTCCCGGCTTGCGGGCAAGGTCTTTCGCATTGGGCATCTGGGCAGCTTCAACGATCTGATGTTGGCCGGCACGCTCAGCGGAGTCGAGATGGGTCTGCGGTTGGCGCGTGTGCCCCATCAGGCCGGCGGGGTGACCGCGGCATTGCAATCGCTTGCTCCGGCCGAAACCGACCTCAAGCATGGAACTCGACCGTCAACGTGACCACTCTCGACCCGTCCGTGCGGACGCTATCGATTCGGGCTTTACAAACTGCGGAAGAATTCAGTGAATGAATGTACGGGCTTCAGAGCGTGTGTGAGAACTCGAAGATTGCGAGGAAATCGGCCCGCAGGGGCTAAAGCCCAGCAATATTTTCAAGCAGTTGCGGCACGACTAAAGAGGCTGCGGAAAAAGTCATGGATGAAGGGTACGGCCTTTAGAGTGTGCGTGAGAACCGGGGAAAAAGCCACAGCAGGTCCCTCCACTACGCTCCCCCGGATTTCCTGTTGAGATTTGTGGCGTTGGCGAACTTCATGCGGCTTTCCCTAATGAAAGCCGCACACGTGGACGTTGGTGAGTGCCGCGTGGCAGGAATCCGGGTGCGCTCCGGTCGGGATGACAATTCATTTGCAAGAAATTACGGTTTTCCTCGAGGAAGTAGGTAAATCACATAACAAAATTGTCATCCCGACCGGAGCGCAGCGTAGTGGAGCGACCTGCTTTGGCTTTTCCCCAGTTCTCACGCAGACTCTTTAGGTCGTACATGTAGTTAGACAACCAAGCGGCCTTTAGGCCCCGAGGCCAGGTTTCTCGGCCGAAAACGCTGCCCTCATGGGCTAAAGCCCACTGTTTTGTTTCCGTAATGTACGGGCTGAAGCCCGTACCCTTCATCCATGACTTTTTCCGCAGCCTCTAAAGTCGTGCCATGATACAAAACCCAGTTCCCACACACACTCTTTAGGCCGTACCCTTCAGAAAAGCTAGTTTTTTCACGGCCTGTTTCGCTACTGCGGAAACAACGGCCCAGTTATCAGGGATCGTTTCCACAGGGCAAAGGAGTTTCTTCTCCGGTTTTTGAGGCAAGCGCATGCAGACATTCCCGCCACTTCCGCTGAGCTCCCACGCCAAGCCTGTCGACACGTTTCCCGCGGCTGCAGAACTGGAAAAAGAGTTAAAGCAAAACATTAGAGGCGAGGTCCGTTTCGATCGCGCTAGCCGCGCCATGTATGCCACGGATGGATCTAATTACCGCCAGGTTCCGATTGGATTAGTCATTCCGCGCGACGACAGCGATGTAGTAGCCGCGATGGCGGCCTGCGAAAAATACGATGCTCCTGTCCTGGCCCGCGGCGCTGGTACCAGCCTTGCCGGGCAGTCCTGCAATGTCGCGGTGGTGCTCGATTTCACCAAATACATGAATCAAATCCTCGAGCTCGATGCGAAGCGAGGTTTTGCCCGGGTGCAGCCCGGTGTCGTGCTCGATACTCTTCGGGATCAGGCGGAGGTGCACAAACTGACATTTGCGCCCGATCCATCGACCCACAATCGCTGCACCATCGGGGGCATGATCGGCAACAACTCCTGCGGTACCCACTCCTTGCTTGGCGGCAAGACCGTTGACAACGTCGAAGAGCTGCGCATTTTGCTTTACGACGGAACACAGATGACGGTTGGCCCGATGTCGAGTGACGATCTTGATCGCGTCATTTTCCAGGGAGGGCACGAAGGAGGGCACCAGGGTGAGCGCTGCGCCGAGATTTACACCGCGCTGCGCGCGATCGGTGACCGCTATGCGGATTTAATCCGCGCGAAGTTTCCCCAGATTCCTCGCCGTGTCTCTGGTTATAACCTCGATGACCTGTTGCCCGAGCGATTCAATGTGGCGCGCGCACTGGTAGGGACTGAAGGCACTTGCGTCACGGTGCTCGAGGCACGCGTCAAGTTGATTCCCAGCCCGCAACACCGGGTGCTGTTGGGAATTGGTTACAGCGATGCCTTCGTCGCAGCAGACCACGTGCCTGAGATGCTCAGTTTTCAGCCGATCGGCCTGGAAGGCTTTGAGGGAAGCATCGTCGACGGCCTACGCCGCAAGGGCGCTCCCAAACTCGATCTGCTACCCGATGGGCGCGGCATCGTCCTGGTTGAATTCGGTTCCGACGATCCAAATCACGCACTGAGTTCGGCGCAACAACTGGTGGATCGACTGAGGCATATGCGCGAACCGCCGAATACGCGTCTCTACACCGCTGCCGAGGCCCGCGCCGTTTGGCATTTACGCGAATCCGGACCAAGAGCGGCAGCATTTGCACCCGGGGCGCGTCCGCAGTGGGAGGGTTGGGATGACGCCGCGGTTGCGCCAGAAAAGTTGGGCGCTTACCTGCGCGATATACGTGCGCTGATGAACGAGTACGGCTACGAAGGAGCGTTTTACGGGCACTTCGGCCACGGCTGCATCCACATGCGCGTCAGCTTTGATCTGCAGAGTGAATCCGGCATCCGCAGCTACGGCGAATTTATCGAGCGAGCTGCCGACCTGGTCGTCAGTTACGGGGGGTCGCTCTCGGGCGAACACGGGGACGGGCAATCGCGTGGCGCGTTGCTGCCAAAAATGTTCGGGCCGGATTTGATGCATGCCTTCCGCCAGTTCAAAGCGGTATGGGATCCACGGAACAAGATGAATCCTCATAAGGTTGTGGATGCCTACCTGCCCACGGAAAATCTACGCCTCGGTGCGGACTACAAGCCGTTGCAGCCGGAGACGCATTTCAAGTTCATCGACGATGGCGGCTCCTTTGCGAATGCCGCGGCGCGATGCATTGGGCTCGGGGCGTGTCGCAAGCAGGATGGGGGTGCAATGTGTCCCAGCTACATGGTGACGCTGGAGGAGGAGCACAGTACGCGAGGGCGCGCGCACCTGCTCTTCGAAATGCTTCAGGGGGAAGCCGTCCATGGCGGCTGGAAAAATGAGCACGTCAAGCAGGCTCTTGATCTATGCCTTGCGTGCAAAGCGTGCAAAACCGAATGTCCCGCGAACGTAGACCTGGCCACTTACAAGGCCGAATTTCTGTCGCACTATTACCAGGGGAAGCGCCGCCCGCTGCATGCTTATGCCTTCGCCCTCATCGACCAGTGGGCGCAGCTCGGTTCGCTCGCTCCGCGAGTCGCCAACCTGCTGGCCAATACCACGCCGTCCAGGCGCCTCCTGGAAAAGCTGCTGGCTCTTGCGCCGCAACGGCCGCTGCCCAGGCTGGCCAACGTCAGCTTTCAGCAATGGTCACGCAAGCAGCGAACGACCGCAGGCCCCCGGGTGATCCTATGGGCCGATACCTTCAACAATTACTTCAAGCCAGAGACGAGCCGCGCTGCGTGGGCAGTTTTGACCCATGCCGGTTTCCACGTGACCGTTCCCCAAAGTCATCTATGCTGCGGCCGGCCACTCTATGACTTTGGCATGCTCGATCGGGCCAAACGTTACCTGTGCCGCATCCTGGATGTGCTTGCGTTTGAGATTGACGCCGGGTTACCCATCGTCGTGCTGGAGCCAAGCTGTGCCTCTGTGTTTCGCGATGAGTTGCAGAATCTTTTTCCCGGCGATGAGCGTGCCGCGCGGCTGCGCCGGCAGACGTTCCTGCTCAGCGAATTTCTCCAACACCATGCGTCGGGGTATAAGCCCCCGCAGCTTGCCGAACGCGTGCTCCTGCAAGGACATTGCCATCACAAGGCCATCATGAGGCTCACTGATGAAGAGACCCTCCTGCGTAACATGGGTGCGGATGTAAGGACTCTCGACGCAGGCTGCTGCGGAATGGCAGGCCCCTTCGGATTCGAGAAGGACAAGTACGCAGTGTCGCAGGCGATCGGCGAACGGGTGCTTTTCCCGGCGGTCCGGCAGACCCCAGCAGATACTTTGATCGTTGCGGATGGCTTCAGTTGCCGTGAGCAGATTCTCCACGGAACCGGTCGTCAGGGGGTCCACCTGGCCGAGGTTCTGCATCGTGCCATCCACCAGGCAGAGAAGTAATGAATGCGGACTGCTCCGGCAGAAGCAAGCGGGAAACCGGCGCTTTGATGCCTACACCGACTAGCCTCATGAGCGTGTGTGAGAACTATATTTTTTAGGAATTTTCCCTTCCACCAATTCGGGTGCCCCATATCTCGCGTTCTTTGCGAGATGTGGGAAATTTCACGGCTGTTTCCCGTCAGCTCTTGGAAATTTCGATGGGGCCCTAAGGTTACAAACCGCAAGGTCTGTGAAATTTCCCACATCTCGCAAAGAACGCGAGATATGGGGCACCCGAATTGGTGGAAGGGACAATTCCTAAAATCTAGTTCTCACACACCCCCACAAGCCCAGCTATTTCGCCTGCATCGACGCTTGCTCGGCACAAACCCTCAGATCCCGGGAGAATTCATCAATGCGTTTGCGATCCGTATCCCAAGAGCACATGAAGCGTGCGGCGCCGCCGATAAACGTATAAAACTTCCACCCCCGCTGGTACATGCCTGCGAAGATTTCATCCGCAGCGTTCGCGAACACCGCGTTCGCCTCCGGCGGTGAAACCATGTGGATACCCGGAATATCCGCTATCTGATCGGCCAAATAGCGCGCGCACTCATTCGCGTGGCGCGCGTTGCTCAACCAGGCGCCGCTGTCCAGCATGCCTACCCATGGAGCGGCAAGAAAGCGCATCTTCGAGGCCAACTGTCCCGCTTGCTTGCACCGGTAGTCAAAGTCCTCAGCCAGCTTCGGGTCGAAAAATAGGATCGCCTCGCCGACCGCCATTCCGTTCTTCGTACCACCAAAGCACAGCACGTCGATGCCACTCTTCCACGTGAGCTCCGCCGGAGAGCAGTCAAGACTGGCACAGGCATTGGCGAAGCGGGCTCCGTCCATGTGCAGCCGCAGTCCGTTTTGCTGGCAGACGGTCGAGAGTGCGCGCAGTTCTGCAACGCTATAAACACGGCCTGTTTCGGTCGACTGGCTGATGGTGACGGCGCGGGGTTTGGGGTAGTGAATATCCTGCCGATTGTTAGCGATCGCATGCACGGCCGCCGGCGTGAGTTTCCCGTCACTGCTTTCGGCGACAAACAGCTTGGAGCCATTGGAAAAGAACTCCGGGGCGCCGCATTCGTCGGTTTCCACATGCGCAGACTGGCAACAAATGACAGCGTGATACGACTGACACAGGGAAGCGAGGACCAGGGAATTCGCTGCCGTCCCGTTGAAGGCGAAGAACACTTCGCAGTCGGTCTCGAACATTTTTCTGAAGGCGTCCGAGGCCGCTGCGGTCCAGGGATCGTCTCCGTATCCGGAGACGTGACCGCGGTTGGCTGTTTCCATTGCTGCCCAGGCCTCCGGACATATGCCGGAATAGTTGTCGCTGGCGAACTGCTGCAGAAGATCTTCGCTCTTGATTTTGCTCATGTCCCGTGTCTCCGTGCCCAGCCATCACCCGGCGGGGGCGCCCTGCCCCTGAGCATAACCCACCAGGCTTAGCGGTTGCGCCTGAGGGTCACAGAACAACGTTCTCAATGTGTTGGCGACCTGATCGAACACTTCGACCAGGTTTACTCGCCCGGCTTGACTAACCTTGTACGGGGTGCTTTCGGTTCTGGCAAGGAATGGCTAACCCCCCCTCAGATTCGGGATTACTTGAACAGCATCGGGTTCAACTTTGAAAAATACAAAGCGAACCCTATGGCCTCTATTCATACGACGCTGCGACGAATGGTTCCCAACGAGGTGGAATGCAAAACCTTGGATGGGCAAAAGCTATACCGACTGAAGACCGTCGAACACTGGGGTGCTTCGATGCTCGAAGACGTTCGAGGGTGGCTGGATCAAAACAGCGTCAAGCCGAAACAGAATATCGCTAAGGTAGTTGTTGTGAAGCGCCGAAATAAGGCAGGCGGCCAGGATAGAAATCGATCTTGAGGAGGAAATATGGCGGCACCGGAAGCTCATCGGGCCCAGAGCCAGTCCCTACATGTTTCGCCGTTGTTGATCAAGATGTCCAGGTGGCCAAACCCCTCTCAATCTTTGCCACCTAGGCTAGGAAGCGTGAGATCGTCCCAGGCTTCCACACCGCACTTTGGAAGAGCAAGCTGACCGAAGGGAAGGGAAGCGGGCCCCATTACTTTAGTACAGTAGGCAATCCTCTCCGCCAGGCCGAACCTTCCATCTCGCTTCCGATTAAGTCACATTGGCTGTGTGCTTTCCGGCCGGTGATATCGTAAGTGATCGCAGAGCGGGTTTTACCCAACATACAAGTGTGGACGGTGTGGCCCGAAAGTGATACTCCCACATCGCTATGCCTTCGGTACTATGGTGCCATTCGATGCCTTATCGCCTGGAGCACGCTTCAGACGTTACGCGATGAATTTTAACCCACGGGATTGAGGTGTAACTATGCGTTTTCTTCCGACTTGTGCCCTTCTGCTGTCTCTCTCTGCCATGCCGGCCCTGTGCCAGAGCAGCAACGATTCCAGCGCCACCACTATGCTGCCCGCAAACGCGAACGATGCGTCTGTGGATTACTCAGCCCTGCGTGCAAAACTCGCTGCGCAGAACAAAACTCTGACCGAGCAGGTAACCTCGCAACGCGCGGTCGTCAAGAAGAACCAGATCCTCTTGAAGGAAGCGCAGAGGCTTGACGCCTCCAACAAGAAGCTCATGGACGAGAAGAAGAAACTCGAGACCGAAAATGCGGATCTCGAAAAGCAACGCCAGACCCTGAAATCTTCGCAGGGTGCGGTGCAGAGCGCCGACGCCTCGAATAACTAAGCGACCTACTGTACAGGTCGTTATTGCCCGAGCTTCCCGGTGTGCGGGAGGCTCGGTGACCGTGTGTCCGGCGTGGCTTCGATCGTCCCCAAGATCGTCGGCCGCTGGACCCGCATCCTCCAAAATCGGGTGGGTTGACGGCCGCTGCCACCGAGGTGGATGAGAGCGCGCTGCAGGCAAAACTTTGCCAGCTTCGCGATAAACCGTTGTACTTCCCGTCGACCGCGCCAGTCGCCAACGGCTATCCCCGATAGCCGCAGACCCGACGTCGGCCTACCTTGAGCTATCCCCGAGCTTTTCCCCCCGCTTTTCGACGTCGAGCCCCCCTGGTTCCGGACCCCTTGTCCTGGAAAACCCGGAGGAGTACCGTGTTTGTAGATTGCGTACGAACCCAGGTGCAACTATGAAATCTATCGCCATCCTCCCGCTAGCCGTCGTGCTCGCGGCCGGCAGCGCCATCGGGCAGGACACCCTCACGCGTACCGGCGGAAACCAGGCAACTTTGACCTGGTCCCACCGCTCCATGGACCCCACCCGTTGCCCGGTCGGCCTGCAGGCAGACCACGGAAGATTCTTCATGGAGAGGAATGTCAAAGACGATGGCGGCGTGTGGACAACTCAGCGAATCCATCTGACCATGACCAATCTGCTGGCGCAGGAGATTGTGGGCGCACAAATCACCGTCCACGGCTTGAGTGACAAATGGAAAGTTGTCCCGCTGGCCGACGGTTCCCAAGCGCCTGACCTCAGCAAAACCATCGAAGTCGCGCTGGTCGTCAAGGGCAACGGTCACGCTTCCCATGACCTTGCACTGAGCCGCTTCAGCGCCGTAACCGCCATCGACGTGAACTCGGTCACTTACGCTGACGGCTCCAATTGGGCGGCCTCTGCGCCCGGAGCATGTAGCGTAGCGCCGGACCCATTCATGCTTGTCAGTGCTACGCGATAGCGCCAAGGCTCGTTAGCTTTAGACGAGCCTCCATAGTTCTACCCGCGCACCCGAGCAAACCCCGAGTGCCCTCCCCGAGCGAACAACGACGGATACGTTCGCTTGATGGCAATCCATTGTTAGGGCCACCCGCCAATTTGTAACTCCGCTGGGCTCTTGACTCAGCTACTCCACCGGGCGCCATCCAGCCGAAGGCAACGCTTCCGTCGAGCCAACGCCCAGACCGGTATCCAGTCGTTCCTTTCAACCTCCTGCGGATGCGGCCTGAATCCTCGCCATGCGGGCTTGTCGCGCCGGGCCGGCTAAAAGGGCGGCTTGCGTTAAGTGCGACTGAACGGGCTTCTCAATGTATGGAAAATACCACTTTCGTGTTGTCGACATTGTGACCCGTATGCTACATTCGCGCAGTAACAACAGGTTGGTAACTTCTCCAATCTGCCCTCCCCCTGGGCCCATAAGTGTGTGTCATTGATGCTGGGTACAGTTCTGTTCGTAGAACGGTAGCCGGCATGCCAGCTCCACTTAGGTGGTCAACTTTTTAGTCTGGGAAGGCAGTGCGCGATGGCTCTTACTCCAACCGACATGCTCAAGATTCAGTCGGCTATTGATGCGTACGAAAGGAAGTTTCCTCACAAGCCATCTCCCACGGCCGTCGAGGCGTTGGCGTGGCAGGTAGCCAGGCGAGGACGTCGATGGCGGCCAGTGAAGAGTAGTCCAACCGAATCGGCGGCGGTTAGGCCCCCGGCCCAGCAGTTATCCGACGCGAGGCAGAAGCCACTCCCTCTGCGGTGGATTGGCAAACTTTTTCTTGCAACCAGATAACCATCTGTCGATCGAGACCGCGAAGACGGTTTTCCTTCGATTCGATGCTACCGGCTTCCGAGTACCCCCGGCTCCTGCACTTGCGCGTTTTGCAAATGAATCTGTCGTTGTCGCGGGCCTTGGATCTTATTAAGAAGGGAGTCTGGTGATCATGATGAACATCCATTCTATCTACCGCCCGATCCTCAAACATTTTCGCAAAAAACGCATGAAAATGTTTTATGAAGCTTTGTCGATAAACAAGGAAACCAAAATTCTGGACGTTGGCGGCAACTTCTTTATCTGGCAGATCGCCGCTGAAAATGGCCTTCCAGAGATCGACCACATCACCGTCCTCAATATCTACGAAGAAGATGCTACGAAATTGCCTCCCAACGTCAAGTGGGTCGTAGGCAACGGATGCAAACTGCCCTTCGAGGATGGTGAGTTTGATGTGGTCTTTTCAAACTCGGTCATCGAACATCTTGGGGGGCACGACTCCCAGGTATCGTTCGCGAAAGAGATTTCTCGGGTGGGCAAGAATTACTGGGTGCAGACTCCCGACCCAAGATTCTTCCTCGAGCCCCACTATCTCTCTCCCTTTATCCACTGGCTGCCAATTAATCTGCGCCGCCGGATGGTCAGGCATGCAACGACCTGGGGCCTTCTTTGCCAACCGACCAAACAGCAAATTGACGAGCGGGTGGACGAGATTCGCCTCATTGCTCCCAGGGAGTTCAAGGGAATGTTTCCGGGCGCAGAGATCATCAACGAACGGTGGATCGGGTGGCCTAAGTCACTGGTTGCCAAGTACGCCACCAACAACTAATCTTGCCGAAAATTGGGTTGCGCTACGCGCCCTTCAAGGTGCGTAGCGCGTAAAGAGAAGTCCTGCGCCTTCGCGTTAGGCGGCGCAACAATAACCGTCGCTGGAAGCGCCGCCCTCCCCTTTGTCACCCCGAGCGAACCCCGGAGTTCCTCCCACGCGACGCTTACCACGAAATTGTTTGCGATTTTTCCTCAAAGAAAACCGCATGCTCCGCGCCAACGGCGCAGAGAACTCAGACGCCATGTGTTGCGATTAGGCCAGAACTGTGCAGAACACCCCCAAGGTAGCGATCGATATCCTGGTATCGGGCGGCCATATCGAACGGTGTGCTGGGGAAGACTTGCCGCCGGGCGAGGAGTTGTCTTTGCGGTTTTGGGAACCAGGCAGATGCGACGTCAGAACCGTGAAAGTGATTGTGCCAGCGCAAGTTGCGCTGATTTTTGACATCGTCAAACCAATACCAAAGTATAATGGCGCTCCCATATCGAATGGCGCATCCTTCTTTTGATGGAGCGCTGCCGGGAGAGGTTTAACGGGCATTCATGACCCGGGTGTTATTCGGACGCCCAGTGTCATAGAGACTGCGCAAGACGTGAGGAGCCCGTGGCAAGCAATCGTTTACTCGTATCGGTGGTCGATGATGACGAGTCTGTACGCGAGTCACTCCCCGACTTGCTGAGAGAATTCGGCTTTGACGCTCAGGCGTTCTCTTCAGGGGAAGAGTTTCTCTCCTCCGACTGGGTCGGCCAGACCAGGTGTCTGATCCTCGACGTCGCCATGCCGGGGATGACCGGCCCGGATCTCCAGCGGGAATTGGTTCGGCGGGGGCAAAAAATCCCGACTGTTTTCATTACTGCTCACTCCAGTGAGGCCGTTCGTCCACGCTTGCTCCAACAAGGTGCCGTCGATTGCCTGTTTAAACCGTTCACTGACACAGCTCTTCTCGCAGCGCTCAACACCGCACTGCAAAGAAACTAATCGATCCGCCCATCCCCTGTATGCAGCTTGGAATATACTTGAATCTCCTTAATGCGCCTGGCCATAAAGGAGGTCATCACTCATGCCGGAAGCCACCCCAATCGTGTTCGTCGTCGACGATGATGTCTCAGTGCGCGAATCTTTGGAGTTGCTGATTAGCTGCCAGGGCTGGCAGCCGGAGACCTATTCATCCGCACAGGAATTCCTTGCGCGTCCCCGAAATCCTGGTCCGAGCTGCCTCATACTTGACGTCTCCCTTCCAGGTGTCAACGGCCTGGAGCTGCAAAAGCGTGTCGCCAGCGAACGGGCTGACATGCCCATCATTTTCATCACTGGCTACGGCGATGTGCCGACGACGGTCCGGGCCATGAAAGCAGGGGCTCAGGAGTTCCTGACAAAACCATTCAGCGACGAAGTGTTATTGACCGCCATCCGCCACGCCATCGAACGCAGTCGTATCGCTCTTGGCCGCGAGATGGAGATGCAGGCGCTCCGAGGTTGCTACGCGTCACTTACCGACCGCGAACGCCAGGTGATGGCACTGGTAGTCTCCGGCATGCTCAATAAGCAGGTCGGTGACCAGCTCGGCATCAGCGAGATCACAGTGAAGGCGCACCGGGGCAGGGTGATGCAAAAGATGAAGGTCGAATCCCTCGCCGGCCTGGTGAAAACAGCCGGGAAACTCCGTATCCCAAGTATGCCCTCCACACTAGTCGTCGGTGGCGAGCACGATCGGCGAGGCGAGCGACGTGGGTTATGACTCCAAAATCATCCCATGTCTGACGCGCCCTCCGAACTGGAGGCCCTCGTCTCACCCAGGGGTCCATGAGGAATAGAGAATGAAAACGTGGCTCCTGGACCGTCATTCAGTTTTGCCCATAAACGGCCATGATGATTCTCAATGATGGAGCGGCTGACGGAAAGTCCGATGCCCATACCGGCACTCTTGGTTGTGTAAAACGCTTCGAACAGCCGTTCTGCAACATCGGGGTCGAATCCGACTCCCGAATCCTGCACGGTCAAGCAAACATGATCGGCTTCTTCTGGTTCGGTTCTGATCAGCAGTTCTCTCGGGCGATCATCGATGGCGTTCATCGCGTCTGCCGCGTTCTGCAGCAGGTTAAGGATGACCTGCTGCAGCTGCACCCGATCACCTGTGACCAGCGGGAGCCCGCCGGTCAGTTCAGAACGCAGAATCACCCGGTTTCTCTGCAGCGTGCTCAACAAAAGCGCAATCATTTCTCGTACCGCCTCGTTCAGGTCCACCGGCTCGGTGGTGTGAGTTTTCTTGTCAAAAAGCGCGCGCAGCCCCTTGATCACATCCGATGCACGGTTTCCATCGCGAATCGTCCGCCGTGCCGTCTCCCGTGCGCCGTCGACGTTGGGAGGATCGGCGTTCAGCATGCGCAGACAGGTGCTGGCATTGGTAATGATCCCCGAGAGCGGCTGGTTGACTTCGTGTGCGATCGAAGCGGTAAGTTCCCCAAGCGTCATCGCGCGGGTCATATGCGCGAGCTCAGCCTGCGTGTTGCGTAGCTCTTCCTGCGCTTGCTTCCAATCGTGCATGTCCACGACTGTACCGTGCCACTTCAGGATGCGTCCTAGTTCGTTGTGCAACGGGAGCGCGCTCGTTACGCACCATCGGTACTCCCGATCTACGGCGTTGAAGGTGCGGACCTCGACTCGATACGGGGCTCCGGATGCCACACAGGACATCCACTCTCGCCTCGACTCATCGACGTCGTCTGGATGATAAAGTCGCGCCCAACCAGCGCCCATAATCGCTTCCGCCGGGAAGCCTGTGTAGGCGAGCATACGAGCATTGCAGTAATCGATCTCCCCTGCCGGTGTAGCGCTCCAAAGCATCTCCGGAATGGTCTCAGTCATCTGCCGCAGTTTGAGCTCGCTCTCACGAAGCGCTTCCTGGGCCCGTTTTGAATCGGTGATATCTCGAATGAAGGCGCTAAAGACCCATTCCTCGCCCAGCATCATGGGCGATACCTCCAACTCAACCGGGAACTCGACACCGCTGCGCCGAACTGCCGTGATTTCGACACGTCGTCGCAATATGGGGCCATCGCCGGTGGTCAGAAAATGGCGTAAGCCTCTCTCGTGAGCCATCCGATGCCGCTCAGGAATAATCACGTCCGACATGTGCCGCCCGATGGCGTCGCTCTTGCTCCACCCGAACGTGATTTCCGCTTGCTTGTTCCAACTGGTAATCGTCCCCATGGCGTCGATAGTGATCACCGCATCCAACGCAGTGTCGATAATCAACCGGGTCATTTCCTCAGCCCGCCGCAAATTCTCCTGCGACTGCTTCACATCTTCAATGTCGGTGGATGTGCCGACAAACCTAAGAATTTTTCCCTCTGCGTCCCGCAGCGGCACGGCCCGATTCAGATGCCAGCGATAGTTCCCATCCTCCATGCGGCGAAAGCGGGCTTCTATCGTCAAGCCTCGCCCTGAACGTACGCCGTCCCAAAAGCTTCTTGACGCTCCTTCCTGATCCGCGGGGTGGATCGCAGTCATCCATGCCTCGGGATCGGAGCGCACGTAATCGAGCGTCTGCCCGGTGTACTCGAGCCAGTTTTGGTTCACAAAATCGGGTGTCCCGTCCGGCTTGAGTGTCCAGGCCGCTACGGGAATATGTTGTAGCAGCCTAACCTGGAGTTGCAGCTCTTCGTTGGCTTCGACCAGCTCCCTGGTTCGTTGCGCAACCCGTCGGTCGAGTTCGCCGGCGACCCGCTTCTGTTCGCTTAGGAGCATTGCCTCTTGCAGTCCGATGGACGCCTGATTCGCTGCCACGCTCAGAAGAAGCCTCTCCGTTTGTCCAGGGAAATCTGTGCGTTGAGATCCCGCTACGATCACGCCGATTTCACCATGCAACCCCAGCCACGAAGACACGATCGAGATATCTTCGCCGCCAATCATCTTCCGCACTGCCGGTGGGGATTTCTGTGGGTGGTCTTCCAACCAGGCCTTGAGCACTTCGCAGATCTCTTGCGAGCGAGGCCAGGCACTGTTCGACTCACCGACCCGCACCATCTCGATAGGCGCCTCGCCGATTGGGTCTTTCAACTGGACATAGACTAGATCCAGGTGGAGCATGCTGAAAAGCGTGTCGAGTAAGGTATGAGCCACCCGCGATGGCTCGCCGCCACTCCACACGGCAGGAAGAGCGAGAAAACTGATCAGATCGTTAATACAGCGTCGAAGGCGCTTGATTTCCTCGGCCGGATTCTCCCGTTCGTCATCCACGCTAGACCGCCGTCGAGGCGGATGCAACACGCCTGGACCGCCGGTCGCGCACTTCACCCAGGAACTCTTCCGGCGGAACAAAGAAGGGATTCTGCTGCAGAATGCCACCGATGATGACCATGGGATGAGTTCGCATGATGTCCACCACAGTGTCTCCACCAAATTTGCCCAGATGGTAGGTGCAGATGACCGCATCGTCGTGGTGACGCCACACGTGGTTGACCCGCGATTCGAATTCGACCAGATCGTCGATGTGAGATCGGTCTTCAGCCGCCCAGTCCATGCGGCAGACAATGCGGCTCAGAGGAAATCCTCCCTTCGCGTTGCCGCTGGCTAACTGTTCAAACGCCTCCAGCATTCGATCCTGATCGAAGCGCCCATCCCGAAGGTACGTTTCGGTGTTGGTCCGGAGCTCGAATTGTCCCTTCTGTTGCGCAACCGTCGGGTCAATCCCGATCGCAGCCAGCCGTTGCAGGTGGTCGTTATGCTGACCCGGATTAACGACGTGCACCGCTTTGTCGCCACACTCGAACCCGTCCTTGATGAACGGAAGCAGCACCCGGTACTCTTCCTCGTCACTGTTAAAAAACGCGCAGACATGACGTGTTTCGCGCAGCTGAGAGCCGGCGAGGTAAATGGGTGTCGTGACCTTTTTCATGGTGTTTTCCCCATCGGGATATTTTGCTATCGGGGCCCTGACGACCAACGGCCTGCCGAGCGGATCGGAAACCAGTCCGTTCCCGGCAACTCCCATCATAGTAGGGTGCGCTGTTCGGCGGACGCCATCTATTGTACTTTCGTATCGGTTTGGCGCCGGAATCATCAAAGCCTGCCTTGCCTGGAACGATCAAACGACGGAATCCAGGAGATCTACCCGCGACAGATTGCGTTTCCTCTTGAGCATGGCGCCAAGCAAATCCGCGTCACGCCGGTGGATACCAAGGTACGGATCGATACCATGGTCCAATAGATTTGCCTCGAAGAGTCTGGCTTACTCGTAGCTGTGAACTATGTTCGAGCAGCATTAGGCGGCAACTCGCAAACAGAGACCGGCACCGGAAGCGAGATGGCGGTGATCGGAAGACCGCAGGGCAAAGTCACCAGGCTTTCAGGATCGAGAACATCCATGCAGGAAATGCAGATGAGTCAAGACCAGCAACTGCCAGGCAATCGCCGGCCGACTTGCGCCGCCACAAGCAACATGGCGGAGCAGGAATTGCGTCGGTTCATAAGTGATGTAACCGGGTTGATCGGCGCCGAGCCGTCCAGGTTCCTGACGCAGCTCTGGCTTGAGGAGCTGGCGTTAATGGATAACTCCGCCGGACTTACGAACTGCGAGTGGCCGCTGGTCACGGTCGCGGCTGTGGCGCGGCTGGTACGCCGGCTCAGCATAATCCGGACACCGCCGCTGGTGTGAACCAACACCAAGGTATCGGCGATACCTTGGTCCAATAGATTCGTCTCCGAGCTTCTGGCTTAATCGCAGGTGTAGATCGCATCGATCAAAACGAACCCGGGCGAACCCGGGCAAGCAACCATAGGAGATTGGTATGGCGGAAAAAAAGACAGTCATTGTGACCGGAGCCTCGCAAGGCATAGGAGCAGCTGTTGTCCGGGCCTTTCTGGACCGCGGCTATAACGTTGTGGCAACGGCACGCAACATGTCGAAGGCGGGGTTCGCGCCGTCGCCGCGACTCGCATTGGTGGATGGAGATATCGGGCTGCCAGCGACGGCCGAGAAGTTAGCGCAGACCGCCGTGAACACTTTCGGCGCCATCGACCATCTGGTGAACAATGCGGGCATTTTCTCCTCCAAACCTTTCACGGAGTACACCGTGGAAGAGTTTCACGCTTTCGTTTCCACCAACCTCGAAGGGTTCGTCTTCATCACCCAGCTTGCCGTCCGGCAGATGTTGGCGCAAGGCACGGGCGGGAGTGTGACCAGCATTACCGCAGCGCTGGTCGACAACCCCATCGAGGGCATTCCGGCATCGATTCCGATGATCACCAAGGGCGGCATTAACGCGATTACTCTGAGCCTCGCGAGCGAGTATGCGCAGCAGAACATTCGCTTCAACGCGGTCGCGCCTGGCACTGTGGACACCCCGCTTCACAAGAACAAGCCGGAGCCCCGTTCCCCGATGGGAACGATCTCCGAGTCGAAAGACATCGCGGACGCGGTCGTTTATTTGACGGAAGCAGGTCACGTAACTGGGGAGGTGCTGCACGTGGACGACGGTGCACACGTTGGCCGGTGGTGAGCGGTCAGGGCTTGCAGCAGCGTGGGGCAGAAAGCCGGTTGAAGGATCTTGGCATTCAGCTCCCAGCCGCGCCGGTGCCATTTGGCACATATGTGGAGGCGCTGCAGACGGGCAGCCTCCTCTTTCTCAGCGGGATGCTTCCAGTGGTGGATCACAAACCGAAGTATCTTGGCCGGCTGGGAAAAGAACTCGACACCGAGGCAGGGCGAGACGCCGCCTACACCGCGGCTTTGAGTGCGCTCGCTGCCGCCCGGCAGCATTTGGGGTCGCTCGATAGAGTCACGCGCGTAGTGCGACTCGGGGTTTTCATGGCGACCGCCGGGGACTTTTTCGACCAGCCCAGGGTCGCCGACGCTGTGTCCGATCTGTTCCGCGACGTCTTCGGCACCGAGAAAACCGGGGTTCGGCTGGTGATCGGTGTTGCCAGCCTTCCGCTTGGTATGCCCATTGAACTCGAGGTCATTTTCGAAGTAGCGGTTTAGGGACCTGAGTTCCGTGTCGTCTTGACGATGTAATTTCGATCGACACTGCAACCCGGTAACCGTCCCGGGCGCTCGTCCGCGAGCCTGCACCGAAGGAAGGGAACGATGCGTCATTTCACACCGACCCCGGTGACCACGCGGAACTGCTGCAGGACAGTTTCATCGGTTTGTACGGGCGGTCTTTGTGATGGCCGTATTCTTTGCATTGCCAGTCAACACCCAGGGAAAGGAACGACGCATGGAGCCGATTCTTTATCGCACGATATCCGTCGACGGGTTGTCCGTCTTCTATCGGGAGGCCGGGCCGAAAGACGCTCCCACCCTTCTTTTGCTGCACGGCCTTCCGTCGTCGTCGCGAATGTTTCAGCCGCTGCTGACGCGGCTTGCTGACAACTATCATCTCGTGGCGCCCGACTATCCGGGTTTCGGTCATAGCGAATGGCCCGATGCAAAGCAGTTTGCTTACACCTTTGACCACATTGCCACCGTCATGCAGGAATTCACACAAGCGCTCGGCTTGTCGCGCTACACGCTTTACATGCAGGACTACGGTGGCCCGGTTGGGTTTCGCATGGTATTGGCGCACCCGGAGCAGGTGCAGGGGCTCATTGTCCAGGATGCTGTGGCTCACAACGAGGGCCTTGGCGCGAACTGGGCAACGCGGCGGGCGTTCTGGGTGGACCGGCCTGCACATGAAGAAGCGTTGCGCAAGAACCTGTTGTCGATGGCCGCCACCAGGACACGCCATCTCGGCGACGATCCAAATATAGAGCAGTATGACCCCGATCTTTGGACCGATGAGTATGCATTTCTCAACACGCCCGGTCAGGCGCAAATTCAAAGCGATCTTTTTTATGACTACCGCACAAACGTCGATGCCTATCCTGGCTGGCAGGCCTGGATGCAGAAGACCCAGCCAAAACTCCTGGTCCTGTGGGGCAAACATGATCTCTCCTTCGACCCTGGCGAGCCGGAGCGCTACCGCAAGGATGTACCGGGCGCGGAGGTCCACGTTCTCGAGGCAGGACACTTCGCGCTCGATACCAAGGCGGATGAGATGGCGACGCTAGTGCGTGACTTCATGAAGGGACAGAAGTGAACAGCCACCTTCACGCCCTGAGGCAGGGAACACGGTTGTGGAGAATCGCGTCTCTCCTTGCGCGAGTTCGATCAGGTGCGGCACGGCGGGCAGTATGTGTTTGTCTCCGAGCAACCAGCAGATGCGGACTCTTGCTGCCGGTAAGCGGTGTCCTAAAGCTGCGATGAGCTTTTCCTCGTATGATCGAGCGTCGGTGAGGAGGTCAGCGTCGCATCGAAAGCATTGGGGGGATTCAGAATCCACCTCAGCCCAACAATGCGTACAAAAGGCAATCATGAGATCGAGCCCTCATTCTGTTTTTGGCTCACAGCAGCAACTGAGAACAACTTGTTATGGCACACTCTAGAACAGCCGTCTCTTGCTGCGCACTGGCGTTGGGCCTCCGCAGCGCGGATTTGAGGCCCTCGGTGACGAATCCGACGGCCGCGCTGAGATCTTCGTCAAATTGAGTCATGCTTGCCTGCAGCCGCTCGACATAGTCGTAACGAATGCGTCCGGCGTTCATATCCAGCAATTGCCACATTTTCGCGTTCATCTTCCTTAGGACAAGCGGGCGCAGGAGAAACCGTGGCAAGAAAAGAAGGAATGAATCGAGCGAGTGAAACACACGCTCTACTTTGTAGGATAAATGGCTTTGCACGCGAAGCGGGCACGCAATCGACACCTGCTCTACAGGTATTTCAAAAAGGAGGCCGGCGGCTTGTTGAAGACGTTCCAGGCTTGCGTTCGCCTGGGCAACAAACCGAGCGGAGAGAACGTCAAGGAGCGATTGAATTTCCTCGTCCTCCCGCACTCTCCACCTTCGGAAGACAGCTTCCACTTGTTGCATCAGGAAGTCTTCAAGAAGGGTCCCAAAGGCGCGGCCGGTTTCGTTGGGATGTTGCGACTGAAACAGCTTGAGTTGCCGCCGCACCGTGGGAACCGACACCTCTACCTGTGCGGTCAGGTCGCTCTCGGCACGTGCGACAATGTTGGCTGAGTGTTGGCGTAGCAACATCTTCAGTTCGAGCATTTCAGACTCGGTTCGATCCAGCAATCGATCCAGCGCGAGTCGCTTGTGATGCAGTTCGTCCGGGCTCATTGCTTGCGCCCGGACGCCGATGGCTAGCGCAAACTTGAGCGTGCGAGCAATGTGCAGGGCATCCAGGGCGACGGAACGAACAAGCACCTGGCGTCTCTCCTGCGATAGAAAGGTCTGTAATCGCCTCTCGAAAAATTCCATCCCACTCGGAGCCACCGCGCCAGAGACTTGGTTTCTCTCTCGAAGAGCTCTCCGAGCCGACAGAGGAAAAATCTCCGGTGACCCGATCTGCAGCCTGCTCAGTTCGACCTCCAGAAAACGCGAGATATGCGACACCTCGTCGGCCGAGACTGCGTCGGTTTTGTTCAGGATAAAAAACAGTTTAGGCATTTCCTCCTTAATTCGGCGAAGAAACTCCGATTCAACCTCGGTGATGGGTGGGTCTACAGAAAACACGACGATCGCTGCATCCACCTGTTCAAGATAGCCTTCAGTGGTCCGTGTGTTGTGAGCATGGGTGGATCCGATACCTGGCGTATCGATGAGCACGATTCCAGTCTCGAGAAAAGATGAAGGATACGCCAGCTCTACCGAAGCAACCTGCCTCTTGTTGCCGGGATTGCCAGCTTCCGTAATGTAGTCTGCCAATGTGCCTAGATCAATTGTCTCTCGCAGCCCTGTTGTATAGAGAATGGCTGCATCCGGGGTCGAACCGTATTTGATTTCCGTGATCACGGCCGTCACAGGGAGAACCCCGGTTGGCAGGACATCGGCGCCCAGAAGGGCGTTGATGAACGAGCTTTTGCCCCGCTTCATCTGGCCGAGAACTGCAACATGAAGTTGATCGGAAGCGAGCTTTCGCTCAAGTGAGAGGAGCTTTTCATGCAAGGCGCTGTTGCTTGCCCCAAAATCTCCGGTCATCAGCAGAGCACGCAAAACCGCCTCAATCGAATGCGGTTCTTCGATCCGGCGATCCGTGCTTTGGTCGGTCGTGGTCATCCCGGGGCTTTCATCCGGCTTAGCCGCTCACTTGGGCATGTCTTGTGATCGCGAATAGCGAATTACTTCGACCATAGAGCTGGCAATCAGCCCTCCCGATATCATTTTGTCAAGATGAGGAACCAGCTGATGAATCTTGTCCTCTCTGTCAATGACAGTTACCATGATTGGGGCGTTTTGCGAGATCGAGAGGCTCCGCGAATGATAGATGCGGGCGCTCGCCCCAAAGCCCTCGAGGCCCCGGTAGACCGTTGCACCCGCGAGTCCCAGCTCCATGCACTTAGCGACGATCGCTTTGTAGAGTGCTTCGCCCTCCCACTTATCCGCCTCGGTAAAGTGGATGCGCAACATTCTGGCTTGAAAGTGTTCTTTCATCACTTACCCCTTATCGTCCTTGATTTCCGTCGCACGATAGGCATATTTCATGATGTCTACGTCTGAGAGAACAACGAGCCCCTCCGAGACCATCTGATCGACAATCGGCAAAAAGCCTTGCAATTTATCTGCGGTATCGATGATGGAGAGCATGATTGAGCTGTCATGCGAGAGGTGAAGTGCTTTGTCCTTGTGCACTCTTCGGTGCGCTCCGTACCCAAGTATGCTCCGATACACAGTCACTCCCGCAAGATCGTGGGCCCGCATCGCTCGAACCAGCGCGTCATACAGCGGTTTGTCTTTCCATTGATCGCTCTCACCAATGTAGATCCGCATCATCTTTGCCTTCCCTTCGATTTTGAAGTGCTCAGGTGGTGTGGCTTTCTTTGGCTTTGAAACCTGCGCAGGCTTGGCAACTGTAGTTTCCTGGAGCTCGATCATGCCGGAACCCACCATCTCCTCAAGCTTCCCAAGCAGCTCATCCACTTTCTCCCGCGTCTCGATGAACTCTATTTTGAGAGGAAGGTGATCTGAGAGCTCGACAGTGGAAGAGGTATGGATGTGATGGTCGGCGCCGAATCCGGCTACGCCCTTCAATACCGTCGCGCCGGAGACGCCGCGAAAAAAGAGAAAGTCAAGGATGCTCGCGTAGGTCGACATCCCGTGGTGGGTCGAACCCTCACTGAGATAGATGGAGACTTTTACAGCCTTTCCAGCTTTAAGCATGTGTTCTCCTTTAAGCGTGGAGTCCACGCTGCGATACGAGAAACTCCGCTACATGTCCCAGCAGCCCCCAGTTGGCCGTATCCGACCTGTACTCGTCTCGTAGTTTTGCGAGATCCTCTGCGAGCTGCTTGCGGTATCGTTCCATCACGGTGTGGATCAACGAGGCAATGATCGGCGGCGCACCATGTCCTAATTTGGTTCCGTGGACCATGCAGAGAACTGCTTGAGATCGCAGCCATTGTGCAACGAGCCTGTGATCAAGGCAACTGATAAATTCACGGATTCGAAGATCCTCCTCTTCCCACAGCAAGCTGCAGATATCACAGCGGCCATGTGCGATATCCTCCGCCTGTGCATCGAGGAGAGTCAGGAAGAGTTCCGCGGCGAAGGGAGCCCGCTGCGTCGCCGCAAGCCCCCAGGTATGGAAGTTACACAGGTGATGAATTTGCGTTCGTCCCGGCTTTTGAAGGGCAGCGGCCTGAAAATCTTTCATGAAGCGGCAAAAGGGACATCCGGATTCACCGAGCACCTGCAGAATGGAGGTGTAGTTCATAATTTTGTTTGCTCTCATGAGATAACCCTCGCAATCGAAAATCCGCACCAGACGGCTACAAGACCAAGGACGATGCTCAAAACCACATAAAGGCCGGCGATCAAAATGGAACCGGTCTGCAAATTGGAGAACGTTTCCCATTCAAAGGTCGAAAATGTGCTGTATGCGCCAACAAAACCCACGGGAATCAAGAACCTCCAGGCTGGGTTCAACTCTGTACGCCGCCCCAGAAACGCCAGAGAGAAGCCGATGATTACGCACGCCGTGATATTGACCACGAATGTGCCGTAGGGAAATTTGGTTCCCATACGGCCTGCGATGGTTGAACCGACCCAAAACCGGGCCAGGGAACCGAGCGCACCTCCAATAGCAATCCAAAGATATTTCTGCAATTTCGATCTCTCCTGAGAAGTGTCTTTGTCCTTTCCTTAAGTCCCTCTATGCACCTTTCTCGGCAAGCTCAGATTTCTTGGTCGATTCCCAGTTCGCCAGCAAGGCCAAATCCTGCTCAGCTTGCGCAACATTGACAGATGTTCCTGAGGTACCGCCTATGCGATGGATTTGCATCCGATACGCATCTGTGTAGGAGTTGATCAGAGCCTCCAGCTTCCTCACAACTTGCTCGCTCCAGTGTGAAAGTGCCAGGCCGTATTGGTGAAATTCGTCTTCCATCAGGGAGCCGATGCTTTCACGCAAGCTGGTCCTAATGCGTGAGCGAATGATGCCCTCACCGAGAAACTTCCAGTGGCTTACACTTACTGCGCTCGGGAGCGCAGCCAATTCAAAACGGGGCATGTCACGAAGCAGAAGATCGAAATCCTTCTTTGCTGGAACATCCGTCCGTCCCATCTCGCTTGCAATTCGCTGTAAATTGGCGATCGCCCGTTCTCCGACACGCCGCAGTCGTTCCACCGGCGTTTGAACCGACGCCCAGATCACTTCGTGAATCCATTCGGCAAGTTGTAAGGGCGGAATCTGGTTTACGGAGCGATCACGAACCCACAATACGGCCTGTTCTGCAACGCGATCGAGAACGAGAGAAGGCTTTTCCCCAATTTCGCGAAAGGCGTGATCCAATACCGTTCTCTGCTCACCCACTTCTCCCGAGATCACCCGCAGAGTTGACTCAAGCTCCGGCAAATCCGCTCCCTGGCGGATACTGGGAGATCGCCTTTCCCTGTTGAGGAAGGTTTCGAGCACGGATGTGATAGCTTCGCGAAGCGCGCCTATCTTTCTTGCAACAGAGGCTTCGCGAAGTGCCCGAGCCTCCTGGAAGCGCGGTACCAACTCGCGTTCATAAAAATGATCGAGCATGACAGAGTAGGTGGGCAGGGCACTTACCGTATGGACCACGACCTTTAGACTGAGTTCCTGTTTCACCTGTTCTTCGATGTAGCGAACGGCCCTATGAAGGTCTCCCTGCGCTAGCACATCTGACTTACTAAGCAGTACCAGTGCGGGAATGCCAGCTTCGTACAGCAGCCGCAGCGTATCGATATCCTCCTCGTTCAGCGTCGCTCCAGCATCGACCAGTACTAGCGCAAGATCACAGGAGGGAAGATACGCCAGGGTCTCCGCTGCCCCACGTTTTGCCAGAGAGCCCAGGCCCGGTGTATCAACCAGGAGGATGCCTTCCTTCAGCCGAGGAGAAGGGACTTCCAGCAGAGCGCGAACGATATTTCGCAGGTTTCCTGGGTTTCCTTGCTCGGTAACCAGACGGCCAAACTCCTCGAGTGAGACCAAACCGCTGCGGCCGTCTCCATAAGCAACTGCAGCCTTGAGTGTTGCGCCATAGCGGAGTTTTGTGGGAACCGCCGTAATCGGAGTGATCCCCACTGGCAATACAGTCGTGCCCAGCATCGCGTTAAGAAGCGAAGATTTCCCGGAGCTCACGCGGCCGAAAAGGGCGACTTCGAAGCTGTCCTCTTCCAGTCGCAGTGTGATCGCATCGATCCGTGGCCGGAATTCGACTAAACCATTGCGGGACGCGATCTGCTCGAGTAATCGCAGCAAAACCACGTCGTAACCCGTCGTCTGAAGCTGCTCGAGGCGCTTCTCCAGGTTCGTTCCGAGTTCCTGGCTAAGGTAGCCCTGCATCCCGCCGACCAACGAGCGAAGCTCATGCACAACCCCATTAAGCTCACCCACAGCGTCTCCGGGAACCTCCCCGAAACCCCGCATATACTTCGGCCTGAGTTCCTCGATGGCTATATCAACGAACGATAGATTGGTGGCAACCGCCCGCGTCGCCGGTATGTCGGGCGGTTCCGCACGCATTTGCTGCCAGGCGATCGTGTGAACGAGCTGCGAGCGGATACGCCGGATGTAATCCTCAAGCACGCGGACTTGTGCCGGGCTCACATCCACGATGTAACGGGGAAAGGGTGACTGCGATACTGAAGCGTGGAGAATATCATCGATATCGGCGAGCAATTTATCGATGTATTCACAGGAGACACGAAGACGTCTCTGTTGATTTTCGTTGAGTTCGCCGGCGCGTCGTGTCATCGCAGTGTTCCCATCTCGTTCGGGCATGACTCCTCCAAGTGGTTGAGGACTTCGAGGAGTCATTTGCCCAATTGAGCGGTTTCGGGGGTGGACTCCAACACCCATAGACGATTCAGGCGCTTGCGTGTTCCTTGCGGGCGGGCGTTTCAGAACTTCTCAATTCCGAGGACTTTCTCCAGCGTTCATAGATTTGGCTACCTGCGTAACGCGCTTTACCACCGAGTTCGCGTTCGATCGCAAGCAGTCGGTTGTATTTGGCAACCCGCTCGCCGCGGCTTGCGGAGCCGGTCTTGATCTGGCCAGCTCCTGTTGCTACTGCTAAATCCGCGATGCTTGTATCGTCTGTTTCGCCGGAGCGATGGGAAATCACCACCCCGTAACCATGCTCGCGGGCTATCGAGATACATTCGAGTGTCTCGGTAACCGTACCAATCTGGTTCAGCTTGATCAGGATGGCGTTTGCGATGCCTTGCTGGATTCCCTCTCGGAATAGCTTCGGATTGGTAACGAAGTTATCGTCACCGACCAACTGAATTTGATTGCCAAGCTCTTTGGTCAGCTGTTGCCAGCCGGCGCGATCTTCTTCGCCAAGTCCATCTTCCAGCGACCAGATCTCAGGGTACTTGCGCAACCATTCCTTCCAAAGTGCCACCATTTCAGCTGGGTTCCGGCGGCTCTGATCGGACTTGCCGAAGACATAGGTACCATCCTCAAAAAATTCACTGGCCGCAGGATCGAGCATGATCGCGATATCCTCGCCCGGTTTATATCCTGCCTTGTGAATCGCCTCCAAAATTAGTTCGATCGCTTCTTCATTGGACTGCAACTCTGGAGCAAAGCCTCCTTCATCGCCTACCGCAGTGCCATAGGTTTTAAGCTGCAGCACTGACTTCAATGAATGGAAGGTTTCTACCGCCGATCGAAGGCCCTCTCGAAACGAAGGAGCCCCCACCGGCGCGATCATAAATTCTTGGAAATCGACACTATTGTCGGCATGTCTCCCGCCGTTCAACACATTCAGCATGGGCGTAGGCAGAATGTAGTCGGCCTCCTCTCCGAGCTGTACGTAGAGAGGAACACCACGATCTTTGGCTGCCACCCGCGCCGCTGCCAAAGACACACCAAGAATTGCATTAGCCCCCAGGCGTGACTTGTTTGCTGTTCCGTCGAGTGCACAGAGTGCCTGGTCCAGGACGCCCTGTGCGCTCGGATCCATTCCGCGAACCGCGCTCAAAATTGCGCCTTCCACATGAGCACAGCCCTTGAGAACGCCTTTGCCGCCATACCGTCGCGCATCGCCATCTCTCAGTTCAACAGCCTCGCGCGTGCCAGTGGAGGCCCCGGAAGGAATCTTTGCTGTGGCCTGTACGCCATTGTCGAGAGTGACCGTTACGGCAATCGTGGGATTTCCCCGGGAATCGAGGATTTCCAATGCATCGAGTCTTTGAATTTCTGACATTGCTCAAACCTTCTCGACCCTGAGGTCGCCTGTTGCGATGAGTTCAATCCGCCGATTTTGAAGAGCCGGAGAAACGGGGAATTTGGCGAATCTCGTCCACGGTGGCTTGAATCGAGTACGAGATTTCCTCACAAGCATGACGCGCCAAATGGCGGCCCGCTTGCTACATCAGACTTGTTTGGGAATCCTGGCGGAGACATGACTCCGCAACAGGATTTCCCTGTTAGGAGTCATCATCTGCCCATCCGAACTAAACGAAGATTGGGTTGGGCAGCGGTTAAGGGCGAACTCCTTCACCGCAACACATTCTTTGTATGATGCGAGGTCCAGCTTTGTCAACTGCCCAGAGAAAAATCCCGACAGACCCCAAACCGCTGATTCTTCAACGAGACGGCTGGGATCAAGACACCGTTTGATAGGCGATCCACCCAAAGATTACCTCCTGTTTCATTGCTTGACCATAATTGGGTTGATGGCCATCGATTCAATTTCGCCGTCTACCTAATGGCGGGCGTGGAAGGGTATACCGGCGCTCCTCGGGAACCGAGATGAACCGCAAGACACTGTGGCCTTGACAAGTCAATGGCTTGGGGATCAACATTCGGAGTCACACAATTCGCTTCAGGTGATGAGGTCCACCTTTAACCGCCTTCCAGGCTGATGACTCCTACTACAGGAGGAGTCTTGTAATGGAAGAAGGCCTGGAACCTCTTACTGAGCCAAGCTACAGCTTTGTTCGTCCCGCGCGGGATCACTTTTGTTTTTCCCCTCATGGCAGGAGACTGCCGTGATCCTTTCGAATATCCTGCTTCAGATCCTCCAGGTTCTTTGCGTTCTCCTGCTGGCCCCGCTCCTGCAAGGATTCATTCTGAAAACAGAAGAACGCGTTCAGCGAAGCCGTGGACCAAGCATCTTTCAAACCTACCGCGATCTCTGGAAGCTATTTCATAAGCAATCGGTAATGCCAGAATCTGCTTCCTGGATATATCTGATTGCGCCTATCGTTGCTTTCACCGCGATGATGACTGTGCCGATCCTGATCCCGGTGCTGACAGACCGCCCGTTGCCACTGTCAGACATGGGGGACATGTTGGGCGGCGGAATGATTCTGACCCTCGGCTCATTCGCCATCATCCTCGCTGGCTTGGATACTGGAAATGTGTATGGCGGCATTGGCTCAAGCCGCGCCGTGATGCTGGCCATACTCGCTGAGCCCACCCTGATTCTGGTGCTGGTTGGAATCAGCCTTCTGGCCAAGGCAATGCTGCCGTTTGTCGTGAATCATCTCCTGTTGGGCAGCGCATCCGCATATTGGAGCCCGGCACATCTCTTTCTGATCTTGGGTTTCTTTGCGCTGCTTTTGGTGGAAACTGACCGGTTGCCAATCCATTCAAGCACCCACCTCGAAATCTACATGATCGACGAAGCGCGCATTCTCGAATATTCAGGTCCATTGCTCGCGCTGCTCAAGTGGGCATCCATGATGAAGCAATTCATCCTTTACACCATCTTCTGCAATGTATTTCTCCTCCCCTGGGGAATGTCGCAGCTAGGCACAGCGTTTGGCCAGTTCGGCTCTGTCATTGCGTTGCTGTTTAAATTTCTTCTTGTGGCTCTTGCCGTCATCGTCGTCGAAACAGTGCAATCCCGCCTACGGTTTTATCGCTACCAGGAACCCCTCGCCGCGGGATTTCTGTTTGCGGTGCTTGCAATTGTCTCGAGTCAATTGCTCTGAGGAGCGTTTTTGATGTTCCTGGCACACGTCAATTCGTTGCAGGCTTCGATCTTCAGCTCACTGGCCGTACTGAGCCTTTTGCTCACGTTTGTGATGTTGGGATCGCATTGGTTGCGGAATTACGTCTACGCATTTGCCGCGCAATCGTGGTTGATCGCAGCGCTTTCCGCCTCCGTAGGCTATTTTGCCGGCTATCCGGAGCTCTACGTGATCGCAGTTCTCACCGCTCTCTTCCGGGGCCTGGTTCTGCCATATCTACTTATGCGGATTATCGCGCGATTGAATGTAAAGCGCGAATTACATGCGGTGCTTCAGCCAAGTTCCAGCCTTGTCCTCGGGGCTTTCCTGGTAATGTTTGCCTTCGTGATTGCCAACCATATGAACTGGCAATCTTTGTTGTCGACCCGTGTCGTTGTGCTGGCGCTCACTATCATGCTTTCGATGAAGTTTCTCGGCTTCCTCATGCTCGCCGTACGCGACGAGGCAGTAAGCCAAATCCTGGGTTTGTTGGTTTTGGAAAATGGCATTTTTCTCGGATCGCAGATCCTTGTTCCCGGCATGCCACTGCTGATCGAAATAGTAATCCTGTTCGATCTGCTCATCGTGGTCGCGTGCTTCGGAATGCTTGTTCGCTTTTTGGTGATACACGCCGGCACAACCAGTAGCCGTCAACTCAATCGGCTGGTTGGCTGAGGATTCAATGACGAAGGACTTGCTCATCATCCTGTTTGCCGCCCCATTGGCAGCCGTGGTGTTGTCATTTGCTATTCGATCGCCAAGACTCTCGGAATATGCAACGGTTATTGCCGCGATCGTCGATCTGGCCGTAAGCGTTCCGCTTCTCGTGCGTGTTCTGAATGGCCCCGTCGTGCTTGCACACAGCTACATCCAGGTTGACCTATTGGGGGCATGGGTCATCCTTTGCATCTCCATCGTGTACACGCTCTCATCAATCTACGCCGTAGGATACATGCGCCTCCTCAACGAGGAAGACAGGCTGCCTTTGTTCTACGGGTTGTTTTCAGGGTTTGCCTTCACCATGCTTGCGGCGTGCATCGTCAACAATGTCGGTGTCTTCTGGATTGCGATCGAGCTGACGACCCTCATAAGCACATTCCTGGTAGGATTCGAGCGCGAGGCGGAAAGCACAGAAGCAGCCTGGAAGTATATCGTCGTGGTCTCAGGCGGTATCAGTCTCGCGCTACTGGGCACGGTGCTCTTCTACTGGGGTGGCTCGTTTGTCCTTGGGCCAAGCTATGCCATGACCTGGGCGGCCCTCCATCGATCTGCCCCTTCGGTGTATCCCCCGCTCCTGCTCGTTTCGTTTCTGCTCGTTCTTGTCGGCTATGGCACCAAGGCGGGGCTGGCGCCTATGCATACCTGGCTACCGGACGCGCATAGCGAATCCCCCGCACCCGTTTCTGCCATGCTCTCCGGTGCGCTCTTGAATGCCTCCATGTTGGGGATCGCACGCTTTCTCGCAGTGGTGCGCGGCACGTCGATCAATCAATTCGCGCATTCCGCCGTCGTTGGTTTTGGAATCTTTTCTTTTGTGATCGCTGCCCTCTTCATCGTTCGGCAAACCGGTATCAAGCGCTTGATGGCCTATTCGAGCGTAGAACACATTGGCGTACAGGCCCTCGGCTTGGGATTCGGAGGTGTCCTGGGTGTTGCCGGTGCGCTTTACCACATGCTGAACCATTCGCTGAATAAGTCGCTGATGTTCTTCGGCGCAGGCAACGCAATGCGCGTCTATGGAACGAAAGACATCTCCGGTATCAGGCATGTGCTGAAAACCTTTCCGGTGAGTGGCACGCTCTGGTTGTTAGGTGCGGTGGGAATCGCCGGAGCGCCGCCGTTCGCGCTGTTTCTCAGCGAGTTCACTATCTTGCGGGCTGGAATTGCGGGTCGTTATCGTTGGGCTGCCGTCTTGTTTGTCGTGTTCCTGATCGTTGTCTTTATCGGCTTTCTCGCACACTTTCGCGCCATGTATTTTGACGACGCGCCGGAACAGCAAGTCCCCAGGCTTTCGGGGATGGTCTGGAGAACCTTCCCCATGTGGCTCGCCTTTCTCCCCTTACTCATCCTCGGCCTATGGTGGCCGCATGCGTTGTGGGATGTCTTCACCAGAATTTCTTATGACGTGCTGGGAGGCGGCCAATGAGGCCAGCAATGGAACAGACGCTTGCGCCAGGTGCCGTGCCGAAAGCATGTGAACAACTTGTCGAGGCCGGCGCGCGTCTCCAAATGGCCTATGCCTGGTTTCCTAAACCCGGCGAACCGGCCGAAGTGCTTTACCTGGCGGACAAAGGAGCCCATGAGCCCTTTACTTTGCTGCGATGCCGTTTAGCGAATGAGAACCAGCCACTACAGTCGCTCGCGACACGCGTTCCGCTTCTGGGCTGGTACGAGAGGGAAATGATCGACCTGTGCGGCATCTCTTTCGAAGGTCATCCGGAGCCGCGCCGTCTGGTGTTGCACGAAGGTGCTCACCCCTCGCTTCCGCCGCTTGACCCGAGATATCCAAAGGACACCATCGTTCCGTATGTGCCGGAGGCATGGGATCTGCCGCCGATCGAAGGAAGCGACGTCCAGCTATTGCCGTTCGGTCCGGTGCGCGGAGACGTTCTCGAGTCGGCACAGATCGTCTTTTACTACATTGGCGAGGCGATCCTTCATTGTCATCCGCGGCTCTTTTTCAAGCACCGCGGCATGGAAAAGCGATTCGAAGGCCTGTCTCCCGCATTGGGTGTTCTGATTGCGGAGAGAGTCTCCGGCGTAGACAGCGTTGCCCATGCCCTTGCCTTCTGCCAGGCAGTCGAGGCCGCCAGCCAATGCGAAATTCCGCAACGGGCTCTATACCTGCGTTCCATCCTCGCGGAGATGGAACGTCTCTACAATCATCTTCACTATCTCGGTCATCTCTGTCACACCACGACTCTCAAGGTCGGTGAGGCGCAGGGTAAGCTGCTGGCTGAAGAATGCAAGCAGTTGAATGGCATCTTTACTGGAAGCCGCTTCTTGCGCGGATTGCTCAAGCCGGGCGGCTTACGGCGTGATCTCAATTTACGCGCGCTTCCTGCGAAGTTGCGGGCGCTCGAACCCATAATCATCACCTACATGCGAGCTCTGGAAGTAACCAACAGCCATCTTGACCGATTGATAACAACTGGCCATCTGCCGCAGAAGACCGCATTCGACCAGGGGGCGACCGGTCCTATCAAGAGAGCTTCCGGCGTAGATCGTGATTTGCGCCGCGACCATCCCTATGCAATCTATGGGCAACTTCCCGTGAAGATTCCTGTCCGCACAGAAGGCGACGCTCATGCCCGCGTGCAGGTGCGCATGGAAGAGATCCGCAACAGCATCGACTTCATCTTGAGGGCAGTGGAGGAGGCGCCGGAAGGGCCGGTTGACTCGGAGGTTTCCTCATCACCGGGCGGGGAAGGCCTGGGATGGTGTGAAGGTCCAAGAGGGTCGATCTACTATTGCGTGCATTTTGATCCCGTCGGCAAGCTGGCGCGTGTGAAGGTGAAGTCCGCCTCATTTTCCAACTGGCGTGTCTTTCCGTTCACCGTGCACGACACCAACATGATGGATTATGCGATTAATGAGGCCAGCTTCGGACTTACTATGGCTGGTTGCGACCGTTAGGAGGAGGGAATCACCGATGCCAATCTGGACTCTATACGGTATCCGCCGGGGGATCGCGACGAATACATGGCCTGAGGGCGGGAACGCTGACGTCCAGCCGGGAGTGCTAGGCCTGCCGCGCTTTCAGCCGGATCAATGTCAGGAGAATTGCCGTGCGTGCGCCGACGTTTGTCTTCCTGGAGCGATTGGAATCGAAACAGGGCAGGCGGGCGACAGGCTTACCCTCGACTACGGAAAATGTATCGCGTGCCAGCTCTGTACCGAATCTTGTCCCACGGATGCCTTGACCAAATCGCAAGATTGGGCCTTTGGCGTACAAAAACGTGAAGATCTGGTGTGGGTAGAAGCGCTGGCTTCGAAACCAGCGCAAGAGCTCAGAAAGGATATCCAGCGATGCTTTGCGCGCAGTCTGCACATCCGCCACGTGGATGCCGGTTCCTGCAACGGATGCGAGTCGGAATTACAGGCGCTGAACAATCCCTATTACAATCTTCATCGCCTGGGAATCTTCTTTACTCCTTCGCCTAGGTTTGCAGATCTCCTTCTCGTCACTGGATCGGTTACGTATGCCATGCGCGAGGCGCTGCTCGAGACCTTCAACGCTATGCCGGAACCGCGATGGGTGATGGCCATGGGCACATGCGCCGTTTCAGGCGGAGCCACTGGCGGCGGATACAGTTGCGGCCACGGCATTGAGGGTATCCTGCCCGTAGACATTTATGTACCTGGCTGTCCCCCAAATCCGGCGGCTATGATCCATGCACTGCTTCTGCTGCTCAACCGCTCCGCGCAGCTCGTCCAGGGAGGTCACTATGCAAAGTGACCTGCTATTGGCCATGGCGGGTCTCTGGGGCATTTCGTTCGTAGCTGCTTTGCTTGAATCAAGTGGGAGGGTGGCGCGTATAGGAATTGCGCTCGGATGTGCTGCGGGCATCGCCGGTTGCTTGAGCAATCTCCACCGTGCAATGCCTGTCGTTTCATTCGGCTTCCGTGTCAGCGACATCCCGGTGCAGTTTCACTTGGACGCCGGCGGTTCCTGGCTGCTGCTCTTTGGGCTTCTTACGTCACTCTTCGCCGCTGTCTTAGGCACAACGGCCTCTGCCCAACCGGCGAGGAGATATTGGCTGGCGGGACTCTCGCTAACCCTGCTAGGCACACTCGGAGTCTTCGGCTTGCAGGATTCCGTATCCTTCCTGATTGCGTGGGAAGTGATGAGCGTGGGGGGCGCCGTCATGATCCTGGGGGAAGGCGTCTCCCGATCTCCCGGCGGTCCCATGCTCTTTATGCTGGCTCTGCTTGAAGTGGGGGCCGCCTCACTTCTGTTTGCGCTCCTGTTGCTCGGAAGCCACGCCGGTTCCTATGCATTTGCGAGTCTCGCGAACCCACAAGCCTTTTTGAGCATAAGAACGCTGGTGATCGGGTTACTGCTGCTGTTCGGCTTCGGCGCCAAATTGGGCGTGCTGCCCTTTTACGAATGGTTCCCCGCGGCCTACGGCTCGGGCAGCGGCG
>Ga0182015_10000932_pt1 | contig 40636 bp, 32 predicted proteins | sample 712P3MmetaG_FD_120478 | JGI IMG/M metagenome (GOLD analysis project Ga0182015, IMG submission 120478) | Permafrost microbial communities from Stordalen Mire, Sweden - 712P3M metaG | ecosystem: Environmental > Terrestrial > Soil > Wetlands > Permafrost | place: Sweden: Stordalen | collected...
TGCTGAAATCGTGGGCTGTGCCCAAAGGACCTTCGCTCGATCCCGCCGACAAGCGGCTGGCCATGCAGGTCGAGGATCATCCGGTTTCGTATTTCGATTTTGAGGGCAACATCCCGGAGAACAATTACGGCGCGGGCACGGTGATTGTGTGGGATGTAGGCACGTGGCAGCCGCTCTCGCCGGTGCCGGTGAATGGGAAGTATGTGCTGGGAACGGAAGCGGAAGCGGCCGCGATGCTGGCCAAAGGTGACCTCAAGTTTCGTTTGAAGGGGAAACGATTGAAGGGAGACTTCGCGCTGATTAAGATGCGCGGTCGGCGACCGGGTAGCAAGGGTAACGAATGGCTGATCATCAAGAAGCAGGATGATCACGCGGTAGAGGGATATGACATCGAGGCAATCGACGATTCCGTACTCAGCGGGCGGACCCTCGAGGAAGTTGCCGGGGACGCTGGATCCCGCGAGTGGACAAGCCGGCCCACCGGCCGCGGAAAATTAAAGGCCGCATGGCTGGCCGATGCGGTCGCGAAGTTGGACAAGAGAAATCTCGCCAAGAAAACAAGCGCTAAAAAAAAACAAAAGAAGTAATCACGGAGGGCACCGGGGAACACCGGGCAAGCCGGTCGGAGCTCTCCAAGAATCTTGAGAAGCCCGCACCATCCAAGCCTAAGTCTTACTCTGTGTCGTCTGTGGTGAAAGCCTCTACTCCCCCTGGACTCTCTTCCCCTGCGCTCTCCTCCGGCGCAGTCAAGCGCCCCATGCCCACAACGATTCATCCTATGCTGGCGGAGTCGGTGGCTGAGCCATTTGATGGTGAGGAGTGGCTGTTTGAAATCAAGTGGGACGGATATCGAGCGATCGCATTTATCGAAAAAGGCAGGGTGAGGCTGGTGTCACGCAATCAGAATGAACTGACGGCGCGCTATCCGGAATTGAAGGACATGGCCCAACAGATAAAAGCCAAGACGGCGATTCTGGATGGCGAAGTGGTCGCGCTCGACGCGCAAGGAAAAGCATCGTTCAGCCTGATGCAGCAGCGCACCGGATTTCGTCCCGGCGGACATCACGCCGCGGGGAACGCGGAGGTGCCGGTGCTGTATTACGCCTTCGATCTGCTCTATCTCGATGGCTACGACTGGCGGCGTGTGCCTCTCGAGCAACGCAAGCGCAAGCTGGCGTCAATCGTTGTGGCGAGCGATGGCCTGCGATATTCCGATCACTATTTTGAACGCGGCAAGGCTCTGTTTGAGATAGCGCGCCAGAAGGGACTGGAAGGCATTGTCGCCAAAGTTCGTACGAGTCTCTATGAAGAACGCCGCAGCGCCGAATGGCTAAAGATCAAGATTAGGCATCGCCTGGAAGCCGTCATTGGCGGATACACCGAGACCAAGGGCAGCCGCACTCACTTCGGGTCGCTTGTGCTCGGATTGTATGACAAGCAAGGCCGACTGATTCATGTGGGCCAGGCGGGAAGCGGATTCAATCAGAAATCGCTGAGCGAGATTTCGAGCGTATTGAAGAAACTGACGACGAATAAGAATCCCTTTTTCGGGGACGTTGACGCCCTCCGCAAGGTGAGCTTCGTGAAACCTGAGTTGGTGGCCGAGATCGAGTTTGCGGAGTGGACCGGCGGAAATACCAGTTCCCGGTTGTCAGTTCGCAGTTCTCAGTCGCGCAGTTCTCAGTCCCAAGGCGAGGAAAGAAATGCCGGCGGGCCCAAGCTGCGCGCTCCCGTGTTTCTGGGATTGCGCGACGACAAAGATCCGAAAGACTGCCGCCTGGATCAGGACGAGCCGCAACAAACTGAGAACTGACCCCGGGGAGCGGAGAACCGGGTCTCCCTACTTGATGTCCTTCATCGGTAACAGGGTGCCGTAGTCGCGGCCGCTCGGATCCACGGCGCGGGCCTCGACCGCGGCGAACGCATCTCTTAGCTCGGGATATTTCGCCACTAGAGCTTTAATAACGGCCATGTTGCTTTGGTAGGCCTGGTTGGTATTGGAAATGTCGGCGGCCTGATACCGCACCACAAGGTCCAGATCATTGCCGACGACAACCGGAAACATGGCAGTGAGCTTGGAGGTGGCCGTTCCCTCCGGCAGGTCGACCGTCTTCCCGACTGGAAGGTCGGCGGGCTGTACGGCCTGCTGCTCTTCCGCGATCTTATCCGTGGTCAATGTGCCCATGAAAACGAGCGGCGATATGAGGTTGCGAGCCTGAGTATAGTAAAACCATGCATTATGCATCTGGCCCTTGGCCTTGTATTCGCGCGCCCGCGCCAGGAACCAGTCGCCATCGTGGCCCGCAACCTGGGCGGCCTTGATGTAGAGGCCCCCTAGTTTCCAGTCGCTTCCCACTTGCTGAAGAATTGCGGAAAACATGGTTCGCCCTTTCGCGGAATTCGCATCGAGAAGAACGACGCCGTACTTGCCAGAGGGGAGATTGTCGAGATAGAAGACGGCGCTGTTGGCGGTTTGGCCGCTCTTGCCGAAAACTCCGCAGTAAAATTCAGCGTGAGCGACCGGAGTCGTGCCGTCGAGCAGAAAGACACCCTTCAGGTTCGCCTGGGCACTTGCCAGGTCCGGCTGATGGTCTTTGATGGTGGTTTCGATTCCGGAAAAATCAGAAGCGAGGCTGGGAATCGAATTCTGCCGCAACGAGGCCACGTCGCCCTTGGCGGCCATTCCGAAATATCGTTGCCCGGCCGCGGTGACGGCGTTCCGGCCAGCATCGTCGAGATCGCCTGACGTCTGACAGCCCTGCGCGCGGGCACTCAAGGACGAAAATGCCACGACTGCCAAGGCCATCCAAAGAGCTGGGATGAGGCTGCGGGCCACATTCATATTGAACTCCGCCTTTACTTTCATTGCGTTGCAATAGGCTGGGTTCAGTTTACTCTGCTTCAGCCTTACCCTGCTAAGATTGAGCATCAACGGAAATGGTTGACTGTAATCCAGTTCTTCCGAAGGTTCGCAGTTCTTGGCCTACTCGCAAATCCGTGCAAGAGCATAGCCTTAAGTCGTTCCATCTAGTAGGACGGTTCGCCATTCTTTCAAAGCGACGCTGGTGATAAAATTGTCGTAAGTCAGCCTTGCAGTGTCCTCGAAAACAGATTCCTCGGAGGAGTAGCGTGAGCACGGGACGGAAATGCAATGCCGGAATCCTCGCCCTGTGCCTCGGTGCATGGTGCCTCGGAATTGTGAGCCTTGCGGATGCTACATCCCCGCAGAGCCAGTCGCAGGGTCCGCTGAAGCAGGCTCCGCTGAAAAAGAAGACGAAGAAGTCACAAAAGCCGCAGCTGCCTGCCCTGCCATCCGGGCCCACCGGGCCAGTGCAGGCGATTCCTCTGGACTCGATGGCGCCGGTGCCGCCGCAGGTGAGTTATCAAAACGCGCAGTTGACCATCGTCGCAGCCAACTCAACCCTGGGCGACATTTTGCGAGCGGTCCGCAAACAGACCGGGGCAGAGATTGAGATTCCGTCGGCGACAGAGCGTGTGGTGACCCATCTGGGACCGGGTCCGGCGCGGGATGTCATGGCCGACCTATTGAATGGATCGCGCTTTAACTATGTTCTGCTGGGGTCTCCGGCGGATAGCGCGGTGCTCACGCGTGTGGTGCTGGTGGCAAAAACCGGACCGGACGATCTGATCCCGAACAATCCGAATAGCTCGTCGATCGCAGAACAAGCTCAACCTGGAATGGTGCAACGCCCAGTCGGTCCGGGAGGAATGCCCGAGGCGGCAGCGGAAGCAAATGACGCGCAGCCGACGGAAGACGACGACGCGGATCAAGCCGCCGCAGAGGCGGAACAGCAGCAGCAGCCGTCTCCGGATCAGCCCGCGGTGAAGACACCGCAGCAGATGCTGCAGGAGATGCAGCAGCGACAGTTACAACTCCAGCAGCAACAGCAGTCAGGACAACCGCCCGTTCCGGGACCCGGCGCACCGCCGCGGCCTCCACAAGAACAACAATAAGCGATCGGAAAAAGCCGCGAGCACGCGGTTCAAGCTGATAACTGCCCGGAAAGTTCGTTAGGGCTGGTTTCCGCGAATATTTTCAACGTGAGGCGCGAGCCGAACCGAAACTGGCGAATCGCCCTCCGCCATCGTTTTCTGCAGCAGGTCCCAGTCACGCGCTACTTCTGCTTCGGAGAGACCCTGCGCCGATCGGCCGCTTAATTCCAACTGAAGTCGCGCCTCAAGAAGCTGACGCTCCATCTCCTGGGGAGCGCCGCCGCTTAAAACATTGTCGGCGGACACGCCCATCTGCACCAGACTCTCTCCTACTCGCACTTCAAGAATCGGTCGGCCGTGCTCGTCGACGCCGGTCCTGGCTTTGGATTGCAGCCGAGCCCACACTTTGGCTACTTTCCGTCCCGACTTTTCCGGATAAGCATCGGCCAGGAAATGTTTCAGTTGCTGCTGGTAGGCTCGGCGATCTTCTGCTCCCAAGCGGCGCTCGGGGTCGCCGCTTCCTACGAAGACCATGGCGTTGCGCGCCGGCTCGAAGCGCCCGGCGCCCGTGCCTACATAGACCGCGGCCACGCATCCCGCAAAGATTGGGCTGACCACGACGCTGGGTACGATGTACTTTTTCGAAGTGAAGAATGATTCGACAACTCCATGCACGTTCGAACTGCGAGGCATCGTGCCGGGCACCTGCGATATGATGAGCCGCGAAAACTGGAGCCCAGAATGACGCGTGCTGAACTTCGTCAGCATTTTTGCAATCTGTTTCGGCGTAGTAATGCCAACATCGGCGACCAGGCTGCGATGCAGAGATTTTGGGTAATAGAAGTTAAGGACATCTTTGGCGAAATCGGCGCAATTCCTGGTAGCCAGGTGAAAATGAGACTGATTCGGGGATGTATTGTATTTGCGGATTAGAGCGTCGTCCTGCTCCGGGGTCGTTTCAATGTCGAAGCCGTAGATGGTTCGATCATAGGAAGAACCGACGAGCTGATACCAGTTGCCTCCGGGAGTTTCTCCATTCTTTACGTCGGGGACGATGTCTTCCAGGTATTTGCGGCGGTAGCGGTCGCGCAGGAAGGCGGCCATCTTCGCATTGGCGAACAGCGGTACATCCTCCGGACGTTCCACGGCATACAGATACGGGATGAGAGGAATGGCTACCCAATCGTATCCGCCAACGCCGTCATACCGGCTGAGGACGACGCCCGTTTCTCCCGCAGCACAATGGCGCAAAACCAGGGGCGTGTCGGCACATACGCCGGAAAGATAAACCGCGGCGTGACCAGTCGCGGTGAAAAAACCCATCCTGCCGTATGGTTCCTCAAGAAGAAGCGTGGCGGAAGCGCTCGCGAGGGAGGCACAAGCCAAAACCATCACTGCTAACTTGCTGAAAACGCGCCACATTGTCTGAATGTGGCGTGAAAACATACTCCCCCCAGGAGAACTCACTCTAACTCACCTCTAAGAACCCTTCCTGCAAACTTTAGTTGCTGGGAATCGCAAAAACCAGTTACGGAAGGGAGGGTAAATTAGGGTAAGGAAAACTCATAGCTGGGGCGAATAAACAACGAAGCTGTCACCGTAAACCATCGATCCCGGGGGGCGGCTGCCGGTTATGATTCAGTGGCCGTGGTCAACTGTGCTTTGGCCCAGCGCGCGCTTTGGCTGACGGATTGATCCTCGTCCGCCGCGAGTTGGTCAAGCAAGGGCAGGAATTCCCGGTTTCCGCTGTTGCCCATGGCGATGGCGGCATTACGGCGAAGGCCGGAGCGCTTGGTACGACGGATGGGCGATCCGCGGAAGATCGCGCGAAATTCTTCTCCGGACATTTCGGCGATCCAGGCAAGAGCGGGATTCACCAAGTCCGGACGAGCTTCAAATTCAGGCGCCGTTGATACCGGCGCCTTACGATTCCACGGGCAGACGTCCTGGCAAATGTCGCAGCCGAAGACGTGGGGACCCATCCCAGCGCGAAGATCCTCCGGAATCGATCCGCGTTTTTCGATCGTCAGATATGAAATGCATCGGTTGGAATCGAGTTGATGCGGACCCAGCAGCGCGTCAGTCGGGCAAGCCTCGATGCAGCGGGTGCAGGTACCGCACCGGTCCGGGGCTGGCATGTCCGGCGCGAGTTCTAGAGAGGTTAGAATCACGCCCAGGAAAAGCCACGAGCCCTTTTTCTGATCAATGATGCAAGTATTCTTCCCAATCCAGCCCACTCCCGCGTACTTGGCGTAGACGCGTTCGACGATGGGTCCGGTGTCAACGTAGCTGCGGGTGATAAGAGCCGGCTGTAACTCGGCCGGTAGATCCTGATGCTGCACAGCCTGATGCAGTGCAGCCTGTTGCGGCATAGCTTGGTGCAGAGCGGCTTCCACCCGCTTCAGGCGGCGCCAGACCGCATCGTGGTAGTCTTCGCGGCTCCAGGCATAGCGCGAAATCCATCCCCGGCTGGGTTCGTGCACTTGCGTCGAGTAGGGATTCGCAGTGTTGTAGTTGATGGCGCAAACCACCACGCTTCGCGCCCATGGAGCGACTCGATCCAGGGAGCCCCGTTTGAGATCGCCGCGATCATCGAGCGCGGCCATATATTTCATTTCTCCGGCATGACCAGCGGCAATCCACTTGGGAAAATGTTGGAGTTCGGCAGCATCGGCGGCGGGAGCGACGCCCGCGAGGTCGAAACCGGCCTTGTCGGCGGCGCGCTTGACGATGGCTTTTACGTTATCGAGTGAACTACCCAATCGAATTCCTCTCGGTGATCCGTTTTTGTAAGCGTACAAGCTTCGAGATCCGGAGTCACGCAGCCTCTGCGCTTGGATTGCGAGCGACGGCGCCATCTGCTGACAGCAACGGCCCGCTGCGGTATCCTTTCCCGCATGCGCGCAACCCAGCTTAGACCTTTTGTTCTTGCACTCACTCTGCTTCTGTCGTCTGTGACCGCGGCTCAGCGCAGCACATCGGTCGCGGTCGTGATCCGAGTCACGGATCCAACCGGGAATGGAGTGCCTGGGGCGCAGGTGCGAATCGTTCCGGCGCCGGATACGGCCTCGAAACCTGAAACCGACGACAAGGGCCAGCTCGCGCTCGATTTGAAGCCCGGCGGATATGCCATCTTTGTGCGCGTGCCCGGCTTCATGCCTGGAATTGCGCACCTCGACGTCGTGAACGCCGGTCTTCCTCATTCCGATGCCCAAGCGGCGAAGCCGGCGCAGACCTTCCCAATTGTGCTGCAGCTCGGAGCGACCGGGTCGCCAACCGTTAGTCCAGTGTCTTCGAAAGATGGCCTATTCGTATCGGCTTACCCATACCACGCTCCGGCCGGATTTTCGTTTGCCGATCTGAAGGCCATGCCACACCTCACGGCAACTTTCCACAACGCGCATACGAACGCCGACGAAACTTACTCCGGAGTTCGTCTCGCCGATCTTCTCGGCAAAGTGGGAGCGCCGCTCGGCAGAGAACTTCGCGGTGAGGCGCTCACGAACTTCGTTGTCGCCACGGGTGCGGATGGATATCAGGCCATTCTGGCTCTGGCCGAGGTCGATCCCGAGTTTCATCCGGGAGAAGTTCTGGTCGCTGACACGATGAATGGTCAACCTCTTGACGCGCACTCCGGTCCGTTAAAACTCGTCGTCACCGAAGACAAGCGCCCCGCCCGCTCCGTTCGCAACCTGACGACCATCGAACTGAAATTATTTCCGTAACCGACTGCTGAAAAAGTCCACTGGAGTCAGTTTTGAAAGGGCGTGGCTTTTCAGCCGCGCCGTCCGCCGCCTGCGATGAATGACGGCTTGGCCGCCGCGGGAGACGCAACCTCAGGAAAAAGTTTTCAGCAGCCTGCTAGGGCTTGCGGGAAGCAGCCTAAACGCCCAGCTTCTTGACTTCCTCGTTGTAGTACTTGCGGTAGAGGATGTCCCACTCCTGCGAGCCTTCAAGGATGGTGCGCTTCTGGCTCTCGATCTTCTGGCGGGCGGCGACGTCGATTCTGGCTTCCTGATTGAGCAGGTCTTCGAGAATCTTGCGGGTTTCCTGGCGGATGGTGTTGGGGTCTTCGATGAACTCGACCTCATCCATCTGCTTAAGAACGTCGGAAACCGCCCGGGCCAGCACGTTGACTTTGTCGCGGCTGAGCCTCACAGCACCGCCTTGTACTTGCGCACCAGTTCGGTCTTCACCTTGCGGAACATTTCCTGGTAATTGGCGCCAGAGTTGCGCATCTCGTCGGAATACGCTTCGAGGATGACGCGCACTTCGTCGTTGATTCGGTCCTCCAGCGAGAGTTCGTCGACCAAGGCGGCGTTCACTCGTTCGGTAACCGCGGGAACAGCCGCGGTCTCGATGAACTTGCCGGCAATTAGTTTCTTGGTGACTTCGCGGGCCAGATAGCCCACATATTCTCTGGACAAAAGCATGTCTGGATTGGGCGTGCTGCGTGCAACCGTTGTCAGTCTGAATCAAAAAAGTGTACCACAGCTGAAGCCCGAGCGGCGCGAGCCCTCTGAGCGGCGCCTCATTTTGGCGAGGGTGCCGAACGGGCGCGACGGGCTGCACTTCACCGCGCTTTTTTGAAAGTGTCATCCCGACGCAGGCCGCGATTCAGCCGGAGGAGGGTCTCGCGTGAAGCTCCTCTGAAGCCTTTGCCGGTCGGCCGGCGAGATGCTGGCCTTGGCCAAAAGAGCGGCTCCGGTCAGAGGTTGCATCGGAGTGGACCTTGTTGGCTAGGGAATTTGAGCCGGCGGCTGGTCGCGCAGGACGTAGACAAATTGCCGGATTTCATGGCGCTCGCGTTCTGTCTCCTGCGCTAACTCTCGAGCGATCTGGTCATAGACTCGGAGCTCCGCTGCGGCTTTCGCAGCATCTCCAGCCTGCCGATAAGCCTGAGCCAGACGATAATGCGCCTCTTCCATTTTCGTATCGACCTGAATTGCCTGCTGATACTCGGAAATCGCCTTGGGATAATCTTTCTCGTCGGCATGGACAATTCCCAGTTGAACGTAGGCAGCGGCAAAATTCGGATCGAGACGAATGGCATGGTTGAGCAGCGACTCGATCTGCGGTGCGCCAGCCGCGTCCGGCGAAACCTTCCGCAGCTTCCAAAGTCCGACTGCATAATAGTAGTTGGCCTCGGCATTGTCCGGTTGCTGGGCGACGAAGCGCTGTAGTTTTTCGACAATTTTCTCGGAGGGCGCGGACTCCGCGCTTTGCATCTTTCCCATGAATAGATAGGGAGCGGGATCATTGGGATTCAGATCGGACGCTTCACTGACTCGCATGACGGCCTGATCGTAGGAGCCGCGGGCAAACCACGCCGCGCCGAGTCCAATCAACATGCGCGCGGAGTGAGGATACAGATGATTGCCCCTGGTGAAGACCTCCAAGGCGGGTTCCGGAGCATGATGCAGCAGAAGTTCGGACCCCCAGTCAAACACATAAGGTTCGCGCGGATCCAAATCCGCGGCGCGCTGATACTCGCGCACAGCCTCCAGCGAATCGCCCAGTTTCTCCTGCATATCGCCGAGCAGATGATGGAGCTCGGCGCTGTCATTATGCGCGACCAAGGCTAGGCCCTGATCGCGTGCCCGCCCATAATTGCCGGCATGCGCGTTGGCGAGCGCCAGATCGTAGGAGTTTTCGTAGTCGCTGGCTTTGAGTTCGCCGGCGCGTTCGAAGTATGGAATCGCCTCGCGGGCTTTGCCGTTATTGTCCAGAAGTTTTCCCAGAAGATGGTTTGCCTCGAAGCTATAGGGGGCGCGCTCTAGGCTCGCGCGCAGCCATTTTTCCTGCTCGGACGCAGCCGCTGGCTCTGCGCCGGGCGTCGATTCGCTTAGCGAAACCGTTTCCTTCGCCAGCGTTTCGCGGGTTCGCACCATCGTGTCGGAGCCGTGACCGCCGAGACTTGTCGTATCGGTAACCCCGGCAACCGCGAATCGGGGTTGATCGAAGAACTCGGAGGCTTGCCCGGCTGCTGGACTCTTTGCCGGCAGGAGAACGAGATCGAAATTTTTTGCTTCTTTCGGGGCAAAGAAGAGTGAAGGAATTTCGGCGTCGCTGTATCCGGCCATCTCCGTTCGCAGAACATAAACTCCGCCGCGCAAAGCCGTAAAACTATACTTGCCTTGCGCATCCGTACGCGCCATTCGTATCTGCACGGGGTCTTTGGACTCCAAGTGAACGGCTGCGTTGGCCACTGGTTTTCCTTGTGAGTCGCGCACCGTGCCGCGGAGAGAAGCCGACGTTGCGCTCTCTTGGGATTGCAGGCACAGCGGGAGCAATGCGAGCAGGACAAGCGCGGCGAATTCGCATCTTAGAACGCGATCGGATCTGAGTTGCCGGGAAATGGCGCGGAAACGGCCCATGAAGATCGGCGCTGGTGAGAAGCTCGAACGACATCAGTTTGCTGCGCCTAATCGTGCATTCTATCTGCCTGCATCGTCGCTCGCAACCGACTCCCTGCACGCTGTTTTGGAAGGTTGCGAAAGAAAAGCGCTGGCGGATCTTAAGCCGCACAAAATAGAATGCAATGTTTCGCGATAGGTCTTGTCGAGGTTGTCTGCAAGATTTCTACGCGTTCCTCCTATGCAGCAAAGAATGGGTATCACGGAATGTGCACTAAAAAAGAGGATGAGATGAGACTGCTCCGGTTGTGGCTGTCAGCAATCGCGGTGCTGCTGGTGACTTGCCTCTCCGGCTGGAGCCAGCAGCCCTCCGCCAGGCGAAGGATCATTATCGATCAGGACGCATCCGGCCCCGGAGGGAGCGATCAGCAGGCTATCCTGCTGCTGGTCCAGTCGCCGCAAACCGAAGTCCTCGGCGTGACCGTGGTGACCGGCGATGCCTGGCTCAAAGAAGAAGTCGCGCACACCTTGCGCATGCTGGAGATCATCGGACGAACTGACATCCCGGTCGTGCCCGGAGCCGAGTATCCGCTGCTCAGGCGCAAGGAAGAAACGGAACTTTGGCAGCAGCAATATGGCTCCGTAGTGTGGCTGGGTGCGTGGACTCCGCAGCGCTACCACGCGGCTGATCAACTGGGGGAAATGCCCGAGGGCAAGCCCACCACAAAACCGGCAGATGAAGACGCTGCGCATTTTCTGCTGCGCATGGTTCACAAGTATCCGCACGAAATCACGATCTACGAAGGCGGACCGATGACCAACCTCGCGCTCGCCATCTCGATCGATCCCCAGTTCGCCGGACTGGCGAAAGAGTTGGTGTTCATGGGCGGGAGTCTGAATCCGAAGACAGATGATCCTGAGTTTGTGAATACGCCCCGGCACGAATTCAATCTTTGGTTTGATCCGGAAGCGGCACACATCGTGCTGACGGCGCCGTGGAAAAAGATTGTTGCCACGACAGTAGACATTTCTCTAAAGACGCGATTGACTCAGGATTTGCTCAACCAGGTTAAGGCAGGCAACACGCCTGCGGCTCGGTATGTCACCTCGTATTCGCGTCTTTTTGGCAAATATAACTACTTATGGGACGAACTGACGGCACTGGCCTGGCTCGATCCAACTCTGATCACAGCGAAGGAGTCGCGTTATCTGGATGTGGATCTCAGCCGCGCCGCTAGTTACGGAAATACTCTCACTTGGACAGAAACGGACAAGCCCAAATTCGCGGAACAACTCGTCCAAGTGCAGATTGATCTCGACACGCAGCGGTTCTACAAGATGTTCGTCGATTTGCTGACCGCTCCCACACCAAAACCTTAAGGCTGGCTGCGTTTTTGCAGGTTACGGCTGCAATTGCTGGAGCATCCGCTTGGCTTGCTCATCATCGGGATGCTGTTTGAGCAAATCGAGCAAGACGCCGCGAGCCTTGTCCCGCGCGCCATCCAGAGCATAGACGCGCGCCAGATTGAGATATGCCTGATCGAAACCGGAGGCCACGCGGATGCACTCTTCGAAGCTTGCCACCGCCTGATCGCGCCGCTGAGTGACCAGATAGAGCACTCCCAGATTGTTCAGCGCTTCCGGGTAAGCGGGACGAGCCTTCAGTGCGCGCTGCAAATATTCGTAAGCCTTGGCGTTGTCGTCAGTCTGCGCGAATACCATCCCCAAACTGTAGTTCGCTTCAGGATCTTGCGGTGCGACTTCCAGCGCGCGTTCCAGAACTTTGCGGGCCTCGTCCCAACGCTTTTGCAGACGATAGGCATTGCCCAGATTGTCGAGCGCCAGGAGATGATGCGGAGTCAGCCGCAAGGCTTCCTGAAAACACTCCACTGAATCGTCGACCCGTCCCTCGCGCGTAGCAAGGACGCCAAGATTATTCCAGGCATCAGGAAGCGTATCGGGATAATGGGCCGGAAGCCTCAGGGCGCGTTCGAAGGCGTCGCGCGCGGCCGCGTTCTTACTTTGATTCAGGTAAACGCTCCCCATGCCGTACAGCGCCTCGGCGCTCGACGGATTGTCGCGCAAAGCCTGCTGGAATGAGACTTCGGCCTGATCCAGATATCCGCGCTGAAAGAATAGAGCACCGTAGGAAAGATGGTTGCGGCCAACTTGCAGTGCGTACTCCGCGCTCGGGAACGGAAGCGCCCGCGTCAGTCGCTCGGCGTCGTTTCGCGGAATGCTCTGGAAGTCTTGTTCGAGGTGTTCAGGCACGATCGGGCCCTGATACACCTTCACGATGTCGCCGCGACTGTCGATCAGGAAAGATGTTGGCAGGCTGAGGTCGCGATGACGATCGAATAGTTGGCGATAGAGAATGTTATAGATCGCCGCGACATCGTCGGATCCATGCACAATCGGAAAACCGAGGTCGCTAGCGAAAGCGCGAACTCCGGTATCGGTGGGAGCATCTACGTTCACAGCGATCAGTTGCAGACCTCTCGTCGTCCAATCCGTATAAAATTTCTGCAGCGTTCTCAACTCTTCGCGAGAATTCGACGACTTCGTGGTCCAGAAGTTCAGAAGGATCGGATTGCCGCGGAGCGCGGTCAGCGTCCGAATCCGTGCTGAAAGATCGGGAAGCGAAAAATCTGGCGCGGGAATGGGAGCCAGAAGCCAGGTTTCAAGCTTGGCCGGAAGTAGCTCGGCTTCCTTTATCACCGGCGCAGAAAAGGCTCTGGTCTTTCTCGCCCGAGTTTTGAATGGTTCCCGACGCGAAGGTTCAGCGTCCTCTTCCAGCCAGATCCTATGATTGATCGGAAGATTGTGGAGCTCCTGCACGAGGCCGCTGGGCCAGCGAATCGAAGCTCTTACCGGTCCTGTCGTACCCCCAAGGCCGAAGAATACGTCCTTGCTGTGCTGGGAAAGAAAACCGGAGCCGGCCTGAAGCATGCGCGTCTGCCGGCCAGCGCCGGCTTCGAGGGTGATCTCGGCACCGATCGCATCGCGATTGCTCTTCGTGCCTCGAAGGCGAAATGCGATTGCAGGCGGCAGATTCTCCATTGCATTTTCCAGCACCCGCAACTGTGGAGCATTGCGGTTCTTCAGAAACACTTCGACCCGGCCATCGTGATCGAAGTCGGCCAAGGCAAATGCTCTGCCATCTTCCCTGAAGTCCATGCCAATCACTGCGGATACGTCCGAGAAAGTTCCATCCCCATTGTTGGCGTAGAAAACATTTCGTTCATAACCACTCCAAGTCCCGTCAGAACGGATGAGTTCGTTGATCGCGTTCCAGCCTTGCTCATATTCGTGAGATGCGCGGGCTTGGTCAGGAGAACAAGCGACTACTTGCCGCCAGAAAAAACTGTTCAGATCCGGGCGCGACGAGCCAGAGACCATTCCGTTGACGATGTAGAGATCGGGAAAACCGTCGTGATCGAAATCGAACGCGTCGCTCGACCAGGCCCAACGGCCCATTCCAACGCCTGAAGAATCGGTTGCGTCGTCGAAAGCAGCTCCGCGATGGGGGAGCATATTACCCAACGTATTAGGAAACGTATTATGAAACAAGGAATTCCCCATCGCGTGTTTTTGATAGAGCGAGCGGGTCTCTGGGGACGATTCTTTCTTGAAGATTTCCTGGGTTGAGACGCGTTCACCGGCCGCCGTCCACATATCCGCGACGTAGAGATCCTGGGCGCCGTCATTGTCATAGTCCAGCCACGAGACACTCATTCCCGCGCCAATGTCCACGACCGCAGCCTCGGCTGCAACATCGGTGAACGTTCCGTTCCGATTGTTGCGGTAGAGATTTTTTCGTCCAAAATCATTGACTACGTAGAGATCGGACCAGCCGTCACGATCGTAGTCGCTCCATCCGCAACAAAAGCTGTAACGCGTATTGTTCTGATCCAGGCCTGACGCCGCGGTTACATCGCGGAACGTGCCGTCGCGCTGGTTGCGCATCAGGAAGTTGGGTGGGCCGTTTTCCGCATCGTGATACGGAGACGGATATTTATATTGACCGGTGCCCTGGTAGTAAGCGTACAGGCAGAAGTACAGGTCGAGCCAGCCGTCGCGATCATAGTCCGCGGCGGCCGCTCCAGTGAATGTTCCCTGCGGAGGAGTCGCGAACTGGAAGGCGTCGGGTTGTTGGCGAAACTTGCCGCCGCCATCGTTCACAAACAACAGTGGCCCGTTGGCGCGCACCACGATGGCGTCCTGGCAGCCGTGGTTGCTGAAGTCGGCGAACAGAGCGCACGACGTATTTTCCAGAATTCCTAGCCCAGACGAGTCGGTAACGTCTTCGAACGTTCCGTCGCCGCGATTGCGATAGAGACGATTGGGCAGGCCGGCAGGCTGGCAAACATAAAGATCGTCGAAGCCGTCGTTGTCGATGTCGGCGGCCGAAACTCCATTGTGTCCGTAGATGTCGATGCCGCAAGCACCGTCGAGCACCGTGCGCCAGTAGTCTGTTCCGTGCAGCATCTGGGCCGAGTACGAAGAATTGCCGCCCAGCGCGGCGGCGGTAATGTCCACATAAATGGGCGCGGTAGAACGGGCGCGCGTTTCGTCGAGTGTTCGCCAGCTGCGAACATGAAACTCGCCCGCGGGGGACGGTTTCCATTCCAGATCCCAGTTGCCCACAAGCTGTTCGCGATAGAAGCCGGTGCCAGTCCCCACGATTTCGTAACGAATGCGAGTCTGCAATCGCCCAGGAAGTTGAGAAGAAGACGAACCGACACCTGACGCGCCAATCCTTGTAATCTGAAATTCCGCGGTCACGATACTGGAGAACAAGCGGAACCTGGACTGCCACTCTCGAAGAAAACCGTCGCGGGTCAACCTAGCCTGACTGGCGAACTGATTCTGGCTCACTTCGACCATGGGACCGGAACGTACGACTCGCGACTGGGCGGGCGCGGGCGATGTCCCGGAGAAATCTGCTGCGAGAATTTCGGCGATTGGCTGCGTTTCGCGCGGAGACTGCAACAGGCCCGCGGACCACTGCGCAAGAATCCCCGCAATCTGGTCGGCATATTTTTCCGTGATGAAACTGTCGAGACCTGTCTGCACTTTCAATAGCGTGGCATCGAGCGGTCGCTCGCTTCGATAATGCGGTTGCAGGCGGAATGTAGCGTCGGGACTATCCCGGCGCAATGTGGAGAATCTGGGACTTGAAAGTGCGTGCCCCCACAAGCGAGCGGGAATCAGAGTCGCTCCCGCACTCTGACAGAAACGGACAAGAAACTTGCGCCGGTCTAGACCTGCGGATGGAGAATCAATCAAGTGAGGACCTACCGAATGAAGATCGACGGATGGATGCGATTTCCCAGCCCGGCTCAGAGTGATTTCCCTCGAAGGGTTAAGCGCGAAACCGAAGCTTACATTCGCAAACTAACATTCTCATTTCGGCCGGTCAAGGCGGAGGCGGATCACGCTTGAATCCACTCTCGCTATGGTAGGCTAGCGGAAATGCAGCTCAGAATTATTCCGCCGGCAATCGCGAACTGGAATGTCTCACATGACTCCCAGATTGACCTCCAAACGAACGCGGCTGGCGAGCCGGAGGCAGCCTGATGGTGGATTTCCGCTCCGATGCTTTTGTATTCTTCGGCGCCACCGGCGACCTCGCGCATAAACAGATCTTCCCTTCACTGCAAGCCCTGATTCGCGACGAAGGCCTAAATCTACCCATCATCGGCGTGGCCAAAGCCGGCTGGAATCTCGATCAACTCAAGGCGCGCGCCAAAGACAGTCTCGAAAAGCATGGGGGTCTCGATTCCAATGCCTTCGACAAACTGATGGGTCTTCTGCGCTATGTGGACGGCGACTACAACGATCCGAATACGTTTGCTCAATTGCGAAAAGAGTTGGCACAGGCAAAACAACCACTACACTATCTGGCGATTCCGCCCAGCCTGTTTGGCACGGTTGCCGACGGACTGGCCAAGGCAGGCTGCGCCCAGGATGCACGAGTCGTGGTGGAGAAACCTTTCGGCCACGACTTGGCCTCAGCCCAGGCGCTGAACCGGATTCTGCGCGAGTACTTCCCCGAAGAACGAATTTTCCGTATCGATCACTTTCTAGGGAAGGAACCGGTACAGAATATTCTCTACACTCGCTTCGCCAATCCGATCTTCGAACCGATCTGGAATCGCAATTACGTGCGCAGCATCCAGATCACGATGGCGGAAAAGTTCGGCGTCGAGGATCGCGGCAAACTTTACGATGACACCGGCACGGTCCGGGATGTGGTGCAGAACCATCTGCTGCAGGTCTTGGCCCACCTCACCATGGATCCGCCGACGGGAGAGGATCACGACGCGTTGCGCGATCAGAAAGCCGCACTGCTGAAGGCGTTGCGCCCGCTCGCTCCGGCGGACGTGGTGCGCGGCCAGTATAAGGGTTATCGCTCGGTGCCAGGCGTGGCGGCAACTTCGGCGGTCGAAACTTTCGTCGCGGTAAGAGTGTTTATTGAAACCTGGCGATGGGCGGGCGTACCCATTTACATTCGCGCCGGCAAGATGCTGCCCGTGACCGCGACGGAAGTGTTTGTCGAATTCAAGCGGCCGCCGATTGAAAGCTTTGGTGAAATCATCTCTGGCACGTCCGCGCATCTGCGCATGCGCATCAGCCCCGACATCGCCATCGGCATGGGACTGCGGGTGAAGACGCCGGGGGAGTGCATGACGGGCAGCGACGTAGAACTCACGCTGACCGAGCGTTCCGTCGACGACATGCCTCCCTACGAACGGCTGCTGGGCGACGCCATGCGAGGATCGAGTGAACTCTTTGCCCGCGAGGATTTAGTAGAGGCGCAATGGCGTGCGGTCGAGCCGATCCTGGGGAACGTCACACCGTTATTCGACTACGAGCCAGCCTCCTGGGGACCCGACCAGGCTCGGGCACTCATCGCCAATGACGGCCCGTGGATCGATCCGCAGGTCGAGGAGAAAAAATAGAACCTCGATGGTTTCAAACAACGGTTGATCGTTTACTCTCTCCGACCTCTTCGACCACTTACCCAGGCCTGACCCGATCAACCAGGGCGATTTCCGATTTGGGAATCGCAAGCCTCTTTGCATTCGGCGTCGCTAAGGCCGTTCCTGACCCGGCCGATGGTTCCGGTATCACGTCGCGAGGCAATCGTCTTTTTGTGTCCTTCAGACCCTGGCAGGCGATACATCCGATAACGGCCAGGCAATCGATTCAGACCATAATCGCAACAATGTTTGAACCTTCCAGGCGAGAGCCAAAAGGGAGAGGGGCAAAGGCGTGGACCTCGTCCTTCGCATCGCGAAGAGCCAAGTAGGGAAGACTGCTTGTTTCAAAGCGCATGAAAGAGCACGGCATTCGCATGGCGTTAGGCGCGCAACCCCTGGAGGTGATGCGCTCGACGTTGCGAAGGCCGGTCCTTCTGCTCCTTTGTGGATCGAGCGCCGGCATAGTCGGCGGTTTGCTCACAAGTCGTTTCCTCGCACACCTAAATATCCTTTGCAACTGCCAGCGATCCTCTAGTGATGCTCGCAGTGCTGCTTATCATGATTTTTCTTGGATTGCTGGGCGGCTGGATCCCCGCCCGGCGAGCGCTGGCTATCGATCCATCTCGACTGCTTCGCGAGTAGCCATTCGCGGGGATTCACTTGCTTTCTTTTCTGGACGCGCGGGGCGAAAGCTGCGCACGGTGTGGGGATTCACCAGTGTTGACTCCGCAAAATCCGGCGAGTATCTTCCTTCCGTGGCAAAAACGTCGATCTCGGGAGGAACGAAAATGGACGCGATATCCCGCAGGAAATTCTTCGGATTCGGGCTTGGGGCAGCAGCAGCGGGAGTCGCTCCCTTCAGCCTGACGCAGCTTGCGCGCGCCGTTCCAGCCACCTCCGCCGCCGGGCCCCACGGTGAGAACACTTACCTTAGCTCCATCGAACAGGCGTTCCAATTCCAGAACACCATGATGGACGCCTACGCCACGGGCAGCACGGTGCGCCTGATTCAGAGTTACGCCGACCGGTCGGGGCTGGAGTCAACGGCTTTCACTTACGACAATGCTGTTTCCATCCATGCTTATCTGCTCCATGGAAGTCGTGACTCCCTGGCTCGCTCTGAAGTTCTGGGGCAGGGACTGATCTATGCGCAGGCGAACAATTTTCCGTTTAACGATGGCCGCTTCGCCCAGGCCTATTTCGTGAACCAACCCTCGGCCGGCGACGCTTACATTACGCCAGCCGCGTTTCCGTTCTACTTTTACACCAGCGCAGTCGGGGATCAGGCTTGGGCAGGCATGGCGCTGGCGCAACTCTATCGCCGCACCGGCAACGCGAGTTATTTGACGGCGGCTTTGGCGGTTGCAAACTGGATCGTCACCAACACGTACAACACCCTCGGACCGGGTGGCTACAGCTTCGGTACCAACATCAATCAGTTCAACCAGTCTGTGCCCTCGCCCAACGGGAAATCAACGGAACACAATATCGATACTTATGCATTCTTCAGCATGCTCGCCGAGCTTACGCACCATGGCGCCGCCAGTAATGGCATGTCATGGAAGGCACTCGCCGCGCATGCCCTTAGCTTTGTGATCGCGATGTACAACCCCACCGACGGCTACTTCTACACCGGAACCGAGGGAGATCAGATCACCATCAACTACTATCCGGTTCCAGAGGATTGTCAGACCTGGTCATATCTCGCCCTGCTCGACAACGGTTACAAGCAGACCATCGATTGGGCGATTGCCAATCTGCAGACCACCGATACCGCTGCCTCTCGCGACAGCAGCCTGACCGGAACTGAATCCTTCACCGGTATGGTCTTCGACTCGGCCAGCTTGAACACGCTCGCCTACGATCCGAATGCGGTGTGGCTGGAGGGAACCTCGCATACCATCGCGGCCCTCGTCGCGCGCACCCTAGTCGGTAGAGAGAGCTTGCGTGACCGTCTTCGCGACTTGCAAACAGCACTGAAGTTTGTGAATACCTGCGAGACGGCGCAAGCCGAACTGGGTGCAGGACAAACCGTCAATGGCGCAACCATTCCGCTCGGGGAAGGCCTTGTAGCGTCCACGAGCGTGATGGACACCGGCTTCGGCTACACCTACGGCCCATCGAAACATATCGGCGCCACTGGCTGGTATCTGATCGCGACCCAGGGCGGAAATCCCTTCCAGCTGGGCTATGAAAGCTGAGCGGAGTTCGCTCATACGGAATGTGTTTGGCGAATGTATTCGTCGCGGGACGGGAGGCGACATCGACTACAGTCGATAATGTAGATTGCTCGCGAATTTACCTTAGATAGCCGTTTGTCCCTTGACGCTGTGCTTCTTGGGTGGTAAGTGTTTTTGGCGCCTGCGAATCGTTTCTCATGGTCGCGTAAATCTCAATCTACCGGGAAGTCCTATGAAGTCCCTTTCCAGCTTCAGACCATTCACTTTTCTGCCTTTTCTGCGCATCTTGTACCCGCTTGCCGGCGCCGTCCTGCTGCTGTCTTCCGCTATGGGGCAGACGGTCAACGTAGTTCAAACCAATCCCGACCAGTCGGCGCTGCTGAGCCCGCAGCCTTCTCTTACTTTCGTTCCCGGCCCCGGGAGCACTCTGGCCATCAATGTAGACGACACCATTCGCTACCAGACGCTGGAGGGAGTGGGCGCGTCGTTTACCGATTCGGCTGCCTGGCTGGTATGGGAAAAGCTGACGGCCGCGCAACGAAACCAACTGATGCAGGATCTTTTCAGTCCCCAGGGGATTCATCTCAGTTTTCTCCGCCAGCCGATGGGCGCGACCGATCTGGCGCTGAGCAATTATACGTATGATGACCTTCCGCCAGGAGACACGGACCCGGACATGACGCAGTTCTCCATTGCGCATGATCAGGCTTACATTATTCCGACGATCAAAGCGGCCCTGGCAGCTAATCCGCAAATCAAGGTGCTCGCATTGCCCTGGTCGCCTCCGGCGTGGATGAAGACAAGTGAATCGACGAATGGGGGCACGCTGAATACGGAATATTTTTCCGCGCTGTCGAAATATTTTATTAAGTTCATTCAGGCGTATGAGGCGAACGGGATACCGATCAACTACGTCGCTGTCCAGAATGAACCGCTCTACGAGACCGGCGGTTATCCGACGATGTTCATGACGCCTCTGGATGAGGGCAACTTCATCGGCCGTTATTTGGGCCCGGCACTGGCGGCGCAGCGCTTCCAGAATCGAGGATGGAACTTCGCGCGCCAGAATACCTCTGCCGCCGATGCGACGCCCGGTATTTTCGGGTACGAGCACAACTGGGACAATCCACTCTATCCGGAGCTGCTGCTGCGCAATCCCGAAGTGCGGCCTTATCTGGCCGGAATATCTTTTCATTGTTATGCAGGCAGTGTGGCCGATGCGCAGAATGCGATTCATAATCTGCAGCCCGGAACACCCATATGGTTCAACGAGTGCACCGGCGGATACTATGCGCCGAATTTCGCGACCAATCTGCCGAACATGGTCGAGAGCGACGTGATTGATGTACTGCGTAACTGGGCAAAGAACGTAACGCTATGGAACATGGACCTCGATGAGAACGGCGGGCCTACGGTGCAGAACGGCTGCACCGACTGCCGCGGCGTGGTTACGATTGACACGAGCACAACGCCGGCAACGATTGAAAGGAATGTCGAGTACTACGTACTGGGGCATCTGTCGAAATACACTCAGACGGGCGCGTATCGCATCGACTCGAACACGTTCGGGTCGGGCAGCGTAGAGGATGTCGCGTTCAAGAATCCCGATGGATCGATTGCCGTGGTGGTCCTGAATTCGGCTTCTAACGCAAACACTTTCAGCATCAACTGGCGCGGTCAGAATGTTGTCTCCACACTGCCGGCCGGTGCGGTGGCGACCTTCACCTGGCAAGGTTATCCGGGCCCGACATTCGATGTAACGGCGGGCCCGGACGTGCAGATCGTCGCTCCGGGGAACGCGACGGGATTTGTCGTCGATGTGGACCGCTATGGACAGGATCGCGGGCCGGTCGGTCTGGACCTGGGCAGTCTTCCTTCTGGCGTCTGGGGACAATTGCAGCCATGGTGGGGATCGCCCAACCAGTTTTGGCTGCAGTTGAACAGCTCGGACGGCGCGGGTGCCGGCACCTATCCAGTGACCGTGACGGGCACGCAGGGCAAGGTGCAGCGCTCCTCCACCGTCCAGCTAACGGTCGGCAGTCGTGAGGCCCCCTACGGTGGTACGCCGTGGTCGGTTCCGGGCCTGATCCAGGCAGAAAACTTCGACGATGGCGGCAACGGTGTCGGCTACTTCAACACCTATACCAGCAATCCAGCGGGAACGAACTATCGTCCGGGCACGACGGTGGGCGTGGAGGTGAACTCCGACGTGGGCGGTGGTTATGACGTGGGCTACACGGATGAAGGGCAGTGGCTCAAATACACAGTCAACGTCGCGCAGAGCGGAATTTACAATCTGCAGGCTCGCGTGGCGTCCCTCGGCCCCGGAGGTTATTGGCACGTTGAGTTTGACGGACGAAACGCGACCGGCAACTTATTCACGCCAGTAACCGACGGCTGGCAAACCTGGACCACGATGGTGAGCCCGGCTTTTCTGCTGGAGGCCGGACAGCACGTGATGCGCGTGGTCTTCGACGGCAATGGGCCCACCGGCGGTATGGGCAACTTCAACTGGTTTGATGTGCAGCCGTTTACCGCGTCCACCGCATTTCCCGCCGGGCCGGCGACGATCCCTGGCCTGATCCAGATGGAGAACTTTGACAGCGGCGGGAAAGCGTTGGCCTACTGGAACGGCAACTCGCAGAACAATGGTGGAGCGAATTATCGCCCAGGCGAAACGGTATACATCGAGGCCTGTTCGGACACAAGCGGTGGGTACGACGTGGGTTCGACCAATCCGGCCGACTGGCTGAACTACACGGTCAACATCGAGCGCGCAGGTGCCTACACCCTGAACGTGCGCGTAGCCACACAGGTCGCGGGCGGTGTCTTCCACCTCGCCCTCGATGGACAAGACATTAGCGGACCGATCTCGGTGCCGCAGACCAACGGCTGGCAGACGTGGCAGACACTCAGTGTGCCCGGCATCCGCCTGCCCGCGGGCACCCACACACTGCAGATGGTCATGGATACCGGTGGATACTACAATACGATCGGCAACTTTAACTGGTTCTCTCTGGAGTAAGTCAACCGGCATCGAAGCTAAGCCCAAGCACTCACAGTCGGGAGGGAAAGGCTTGCCGACAGACCGGGAACCGCGGGAACCGGCAAAGGATTGCTGTGGGGTGCTCTCATCGTGTAATTGGCTAGAGGCTTCCTTTTAGTTCTGCCCGGACATCATCAATCGGCCGGGCGTCATCTCGAACGGAGCCGCTGTTCAGACGCAGCGTAGAGATCTCGCGCTTATGACCGTCGGACTTGGAAGCAGAGGCACCTGGACCGGCCTTCCGTTTGACCCTGCAGACTGGCTGAACTAGACTCGCTTTTTCAGCGAGGACCAGATGAAACGCATTGCCTGCTTGCTGCTTTTTTCCTGCCTATTCTCTTTGTCAGCATTCGCCGGCGACAAGGACAAGGATCACCCACACCGCGAAGATCTCACCGAGACTCAGTTGGGGACGGTCCAGTTCCCCATCTCCTGCGCCACTTCGGTGCAAAAGGCCTTCACCCGCGGAGTCGCGCTGCTGCACTCGTTCTGGTACGAAGAAGCGGAAAAAGAGTTTTTACAGGTCGCGAAAGACGACCCCGACTGCGCCATGGCTCACTGGGGTATCGCCATGAGCCTCTGGCATCAGCTCTGGAACCAGCCTGACGAAAAGGTGATCGCGCGCGGGCTCGACGAAGTGCACGCCGCCAAAAGGCAGGCGCAGAAGGCCAGGCCACGCGAGAACGCATACATCGCCGCTATCGCTGCCTTCTACAGCGACTCAGAAAGGTTAGATCATGCAGCCCGCGCTAAAGCCTACTCCGACGCGATGAAAAAGGTCTACGACACCTATCCCGACGATCACGAAGCCGCAACCTTCTACGCTCTGTCGCTGCTCGCCTCTGAAGCGCACAATGACGAGACATTCGCCAACCGCAAGGCAGCGGCCACAATCCTGGAAAAGCTTTTCGCCACCGAACCCGAGCATCCCGGGGTAGCGCACTATCTGATTCATGCCTACGACAAGCCGCAACTTGCACAACTGGGTATTCCCGCCGCGCGCCGTTACGCGCAAGTCGCCCCAGCCGCGCCGCACGCCCTGCACATGCCCTCGCACATCTTCGCCCGCGTCGGCCTCTGGCAGGACGACATCAACTCCAACCTCGCCTCCGTCGCCGCCACCCGTAAAACCGCCGCCCTGGGCATGGGCGGCGAAGGCCATCAGTTCCACGCCATGGATTTTCTCTTCTACGCCTACCTGCAAAGCGGCCGCGAAGCCGACGCCCGCGCTCTGATGGAGGAAGTCAAGGCCATGCCTGAGATGCACGACATGTATGGCGTAGGATTCGACCCGCACCTTGCCACCGAAGCGGAATTCGCCGCCCTCTATCCACTCGAGATGCGAGACTGGGCCACCGCGGCGTCTCTCACCCCGGTCGCAGTTCCGAATACAGCGGAAGATTCGACGGGCTACTGGGCCAAAGCGATCGGTGCCGCGCATCTGCATCAGCCGGACGAAGTCCGGAAAGATTTGAACGCCATCGAGAGCATCCATCAACAGTTCGTGTCCGAGAATAAGAAAGACTTCGCCGAAGGCACGGAGAACGACGTGAAACAGGCCCAGGCCTGGTTGGCATTCGCCGAAGGTAAGTATGACGATGCGGTGGAGACTCTGCGTCCCCTGGCCGACAAAGAAGATTCGCTCGGCGACGAGCCCCAAGGCATCCCCACGCGCGAGATGATCGCCGAGATATTGCTCGAAGCAAAACGTCCGCAGCAGGCTCTGGCGGAATATCAGACAGACCTAAAGCTGAATCCCAACCGCTTCAACGGCCTCTACGGCGCGGCACGCGCCGCCGAAGCGGCCGGCAAGCCGGGCCAGGCCAACGAATACTACGCGCTTCTGCTGAAAGACTGCAATGGGTCCAACTCGACCCGTCCGGAACTCAGCCGGGCGAGGGAATTGCTGGCTAAGAAGTGAGCTGATGGCAGAGACATCATGAAGCCGAGAGAAAAGGGACCTGGAGCCGTGAACCAATCGCCGCAATTGTTAGCGAAATCCTCCGTGACCTCGATGAATCGTAACGACGTCACCATCGCCAAAGCATTTTTACCATCAACCCTGCCATCATCGCTGCTGCCCCCAGCAGCGCGTTGTATTCACGATGCTTCGTGTACAGATCAAAACAGAATGCTCCGGCTTGGCTCCCGGAGGCGGGCGCAATCCCCGGGAACATTCGCGGAACGCGCTGCGCGTACTCCTCGAACTCAGGAAACTTCTGCCGCAGGAACGCCTCTTCGTCGCGAATGACGGGAACATAGATCGCAAAGAACATCGCCACCAGCGCAACGCCAATCCACCAACTTCGCGATGCCACGGCAAAGCCAATGCCGATCAGCAACGATCCGAGATACAGCGGGTTCCGCGTGTACGCGTACGGACCCGAAGTCGCGAGCGCCTCGTTCTTGCGCACATGTCCGGAGGCGAGCGCCCGAATCAAAAGCCCCGGCACGATCGCGATCGCTCCCACCGCCAGCAAGCGCCAGGTGGGCCGCGCCAGCCAGAAATACAGCACCGCAAACCCAAATCCCAGCGGCACCCGGACGCGGCGCGCGATGCGCGACCATTCAGACATGAGCGCCTTCCGCCGCAGCATGCCCCAGCACGGTGTTCGCCGCGTCCACGACCGCTTCGGCGCTAATCTCCAACATTCCTTCGTCCGGTGCCGACCGCCGCGCGTGCGACGTGGGACTCCCCGGATTGCGCAATACGACGCTTCGCGTGCCATAAGGCCCGGTGCGCGCGGGATCTGTCGGTCCAAAGATCGCCACGACCGGAACTTGCAGGGCCGCCGCCAAGTGCAGCGGCCCTGTATCTCCTCCGATGAACAGCCTAGCGCGGCGCGTGAGTGCGATCAACTCGGTGATCGAACACTTCATCGCCTGGGCCGCACCTTCACTTGCTGCCTCGGCCTGGCACGCCAGATGGTCTTCGCCCGGACCGCAGTTCAAAATCGACCGCACGCCATCCTCAGCCAAAGCGCGAGCCACTCGCCCGTAGCGTTCCGCAGGCCAGCGCTTCGCTCCCCAGCCCGCGCCCGGATTCAGAATCGCGAAGTCGCGAACGCCGGCCTCCGTCAAACGCCGGTCAATTCGCCGCTCAGCCTCGACATCATGAGGGAACTCCACCCGCGGAACTTTCATCTTTCGTTGACCTAGGGAGTGTTGACCCGGAGAATAAAGCGCGACGGCCTCGGCGACGGAAAGATTCTGCTCAATCATATGTGCCCCGCGCGCAATCTTCTGGCGTGTGTACCAAAGGCTGGCCGGAGATTCACGGGGCTCTGCCGCGCCATACACTACCCGCGCGGCCGACCAGCGCGCCAGCACCGCGGAGCGAATCGCTCCCTGCAGATCGACTGCAACGTCATAGCGCGCCGCGAGAACATCGTTCCAAGTTTTCGCAATCTGCTGCAGAGTTGAAATGGTGAACAGAGACTTTCGCCAGGCCGTCAAATTAACGGTGTGCACCCAATCCGCCAAGGGCCGCTGCGCCGAGCGAGGTCCGCGACGCGGCGCTCCGGGAGCACACAGCAGTTCAGCCCAGCGCTCTTCAATCAGCCAGCCAATCCTCGCCTCGGGAAACGCTTCGCGCAGAGCCTGCCCTGCGGGCAAAGTGTGGATCACGTCGCCCATCGCACTCAGGCGCACGATGAGCAGGCGATTGACCCCCGGGGGATCGGCGTTCGTACTGCCTTCCGGCTGAGCAATCAAGGCGTCCTCGGCGAGAGCCGCGAGCGAATGATCTCGCTGCTGGAGTGATCTTTCGCATCGCCCACAATCTCGACGCGCCCGCCATACTCCGCCACCGCATCGCGCTCAGGAACGGTGTCCGCTGTGTAATCGGTGCCCTTAGCCTGGATGTCGGGGCGGATCTCGCGAATGATCTCGCGCACGTTGAGTTCGGAAAAGATCACGACCGCATCCACGTCGGCCAGCGCGGCCACAATTTCAGCCCGTTCGTCGGCTGGCATAACGGGCCGGCCTTCGCCTTTGAGCGCGCGCACCGATTCATCGGAATTGAGGGCCACCACCAACCTGCCGCCCAGAGCCTTCGCTCCGATCAAATAACGAACGTGGCCCACGTGCAGCAGATCGAAGCCGCCATTGGCCAATGTGATCCGTTCCCCGGCCCGCCGCCATTCCTCCACGCGCTCGCGGAGTTGCTCTCGGCTCAAGATTTTGTGCTGTGCGTTCAATTGTGACTTCGTTTATGTCAATAACGTAGATTCAATGAGGTCGTGTCGTCGGTGGCGTTCGGTCAATCGCCTGCAGCAACTCTTCGCGGGAAACAGTTGCCGTGCCGCGCTTCATGACCACCACTCCGCCAGCGTAATTAGCCAGTTGCGCGGCTTCCTCCGTGGTCGCAGCGGCGGCCAACGCGGCCGTGAAGGCCGCGATCACGGTGTCGCCCGCACCGGTCACGTCCGCTACCTGGTCGGAGCCGGAAATCGGAATGTCCACCGGCTGGTGCAGGGAATCGAAAGCGACCATTCCGTCACGCCCTCGCGTGATCACCAGGGACTGCAGCTTCAATCGCGTCATGATCTGCTGCCCCGCTGCGACCACCTGGCTCCACTCCGCCCCGATGCGAACTCCGAGAGCCTCTTCCACTTCGGGCTCGTTGGGAGTCGCGGCGGTTATGCCCGAATACTGCAACAAGCGGTAGCGCGAATCCAGGATGATGGGCGTCGATCCCAGCTTGCCTTTTTCCCGCAGCGCATTCACGATCGCCGGAGTGGCCGCACCGTATCCGTAGTCGGAAACCAGCAACGCGTCCGATGCATGCGCATAATTCCTCGCCGCCAGGTACAACTCCCGCGTCAAGTGTGGGTTCGGCACTTGCTGCGGCTCGCGGTCGACGCGCACCACCTGCTGGCGCGCGGTGTGCGTCATGCCGGCCAGAATGCGGGTTTTCGTAACGGTGGTATAACTCTTGTCCTTGAGTACTCCACTGACGGGGATGCGCTTGTGGCGAAAATATTTCAGCAACATTCGCCCTGGCTCATCGTCCCCTACAATACCCACCGGGAGAACATTCACTCCCAGATCCGCCAGGTTATTCGCGGCGTTGGCTGCGCCGCCGGGCAGAACAGTGCGCTCGCGGTGCTTCAGGATGAGGACCGGAGCCTCCCGCGACACGCGCGAAATTTCGCCGAACACAAACTCGTCCGCCACCAGATCTCCCAAAACCGTCACGGTGAGGTTGGGGAAAGCTTCGACGATCTTTTTCAGGCGCTCGGCTTCTTTGAGATGTTTCGTCATGTCGAAATGTGTCGAACTCGCCGCGGACTCTCGCCTAAGCGCGGGGCGGGACGCCACGCGACGGCTGCCGGGACGGCGGCGCTACGACCGCGCCACGAAGACCGATTCTCTCACGCCGGGGGCTTTCGTTCGGCGATCTTGTGCAATATGGTATCGACTGCGTTAGCGGCATCCGACAGCTCCATTCTCACGGCTAGGACGGCGAGCGGGGCTAGAGCGGAAATGTAGCCTCCCAAATTCACTGCGTCCTTCTCGGTGGTCACGAAGCCGCCGGCTTCGCTGCGTTGTTTGAGTTCGAGCAACTCTCGGATGTCCTTTTCGCTGTAAGCGTGATGGTCGCGATAGAACGCCTCGGCGACGGGTTCAATATTTGCGGCTCTCAGTTGCAGGACGAAATTCTGTGGCCGCGCTATCCCGCAGAAGGCGATCGGCCGGAGCGGAACATCTTGCGGGGCAATGCCACGCCGCAGGCGCCAAACGAATTTTCCCTCGAGCGGAAAGGACTCCGCCGAAGCACCGCTGGTAAGCGCAACCGCATCCGCACGCCGCAAGGAACTCAACGGCTCCCGCAGGCGTCCAGTAGGGAGCAAACGGTCCCCCGCATCCTGCGGCGTCACCAGAACAACATCGAAGTCGCGCGCCAGCGCCCGATGTTGAAAACCGTCGTCGAGCAGATGAAGTTGCGGGCCAAATTTCGATTCGGCAAAGCCGCCGGCTTGGTACCGATCCTCGCCGACAATAACGGGCACCTGTAGTTTCCGTGCAAGCAGAAGCGGTTCGTCGCCGAACTCCCGCGGCAGACCCGCGGGATCGACCAGGCGCACGCCCTTCGACTTGCGTCCATAACCGCGCGACAACACGTCGAACTTGATTCCCCGCGCCTGGAGCAAGTCGCCTAAAAGAAGGACGAACGGAGTCTTTCCCGAGCCGCCCGCGGAAAGATTGCCCACGCTGATCACCGGGCCCTGAAGGCGCCGCGCCCGCAGAAGTTCGCGGTCATAGAGCGCATTGCGCGCCCGCGCCGCACCGCCGTAAATGGCCGAAAAGAAATTCAATCTGTGTGCGCAGCGTGGGCCGATACCGGCAGAGGATCGCGCTCCGCCATCAACTTTGTGAGCGATTCCAGCGTACGCAATGTCGCACCCATTTGCGATTGGATGGTCTCTTTCGCGCGCCGGCCAAGAGCCCGCCGCTCGACGTCGTCGCCGAGAAGTTGCATCAAGGTCAAGGGCAACTCCGCCAATCCCGCGATGCGCAGCGCGTCTCGGCTTTGAAATAGCGCCACAATGTCCCGAAAATTCTCCGTGTGGTTCCCGGTGACAATGGCGACCCCGTTCTGCGCGGGCTCGATAATATTGTGCCCGCCGCGGGGCACCAGGCTGCCGCCGACGAAGGCAACATCGGCCAGAGCATAGAGCGCGGCGAGTTCTCCGATGGAATCCACCAGCACCACGGCGCCCGCCAGAGTTTCACCTTTTTCCTGCCATTGTGAGCGCCGATAAAACGAGATGCCCAACTGCCGCAACAGGATGGCAACCTGATCGAAGCGCTCGGGATGCCGCGGCGCCAGTATCATCACCGCGCGCGGAAGACCCACGCGCAAATTCTCGAAGGCCTTGAGCAGCGGCGGTTCCTCGCCCTCGACCGTGCTGCCGCAGACCAGCACAGGGCCGGCGCCTTCTGCCGCCAGCGACCTACGGAGGCTCTCCACAATGGGCGGGAGCGGTGGCATACTCACGTCGAACTTTAGATTCCCCGTAACCTGCACGCGGCCCGCTTCGGCGCCGATCGATTGCAGCCTGATGCAATCCTGTTGCGTCTGCGCCAGAAACAGGTCGATGTGTGCCAGCATCTTACGCAGGAGCCAGCGGAAGCGGCGATAGTTCGGCCACGAGCGGTCCGAAATGCGCGCGTTGACCACTGCAATTCGCGCCCCGCCGGCATGCGCCAGCCGCAGGAAGTTTGGCCAGAATTCGGTCTCGGCAAGCACGACTAACTCCGGCCGCAGAACGCGCAGATAGGGCCGGACCGCGAAGGCAAAGTCCATGGGGAAATAGAATACGTTTTCTTCGCCAAAGCGCTTACGCGCGAGTTCCTGTCCCGTGTCGGTGGTGGTCGAGATCAGCACTCGATGCTGCGGGAAACTTCGCCGCATTTGCTCCACGAGTCCGCTGACGGCGAGCACCTCGCCGAGCGAAACCGCATGAACCCAGATGACGCGCCTTGCCGGCGAAGCTGCGCGATCGTTCGCCAGTCGCGCCGGAACCGCGCCCAGACGTTCCGCGAGTCCGCTACGATATTTGCCGTGGCGCAGAATCTGGTAGAGCCAGTAAGGCAGGCTCAACAGCATTCCCACCGCCAGCGCCAGACTGTAAAGAAGATAGCTCAATCTGAGCCATTCTAAACCGCCTTATCACCGCGGCCTACCGGATGCCCAACTCTTTCGCGTTCTTCGCGAAAGGGTGGGATAGATCGCGGCGCACCCTTCTATAATCAACAGCTATGTGGACCTTGCGATCCGCCCATCGCTTCGCCGTCCTAGTCCTTTGGGCGACGTTACTTTTTCCGCTTCTGCTGGTGGCGAGCAAGAACTTCGTGAAGCCGGTAGCGAAGCCCGCCATAAATTATCCCGCACACGATTTCCATCGCGACTCGCAGGTCGCCATCGCCGCCGACCCCTACGACTCTCCGGAAAAGGCCAAGATCTTTTCCGTGGATTTTGCAGCGCACGGATTCCTGCCCGTGTTCTTTGTCGTAAGCAATGACGGCGACCAGCCGGTCTCCATCGCCAACATGGAAATTACGCTCATCACCGCCAACCGTTCGAAGCTCACTCCTATCTCCACCGACGATCTGTATCGTCGCCTCTCCAATCCCCAGACCAGTACGCGGCCGAGTCCTCTTCCGATTCCTCTTCCGCACAAAGTGAAAGGCACGGTCAGCAAGAAAGAAATGGAGGAGATCGAGTCCTCGCAATTCGCAGCCAAGGCGGTCGAGCCGCACGGCACCCAATCAGGGTTTTTCTTTTTCGACATCGGAGACATCGCGTCGCCTCTGGCGGGCGCGAACATCAATATCACCGGCATCGACGATGCGAAGGGGGACGAACTGATGTACTTCGAAATCCCGGTGGACAAGTATCTGAACGGGCCGCGGAAAACAAACTAGAATCCGATCGCGGACGTCCGACCTTAGGCTCTATCCGCTGACGTCCCCAGGTTCCCGAAGTATGAGGTTTTTCCCTTTCCAATTAACCGTGGATCCGGTTCGGCATCGGCGTTAGAGTAGATGCGTTAAGCAACAGCCGGAGGTTCTTATGCGCAAACATAAAGCGGACAATTCATCCCCCAGCAGTCGGCGGAGCTTTCTTAAGACGGGCGGCCTGATGACTGCGGTGGTTTTCGGCTCGGCCGCTCTTCCGGATGTGGCGCGCGGCCAGTCAGATCAGTCGTCGCATCCTCTGCCCTCGAATCTTGCAACTACAAATGCCATGCCGACACGGAATCTCGGCAAGACCGGATACAGAGTCGGCATCTTCAGCCTGGGAGGGCAAGCCGCTCTCGAGAAGGCCAGTAACGAAGCGGTCGCGGTGCCGGTCATTGAGAAGGCTCTCGATCTGGGCGTGAACTACATTGACACGTCTTCCATCTATGGCGGGCCCGAGCGCTGGAGCGAGCAATACGTCGGCAAGGTGATGAAACATCGGCGGGGCGACGCGTTTCTCGCGACTAAAACGAAAGAGCGGACGCGCGATGGCTCTCTGCGCATGATCGAGACGTCGCTGAAGTTGCTGCAGACCGATCACGTCGATTTGTGGCAACTGCACGACATTGGCACCATGACGGACATCAACGAGATCTTCGCGAGGGGCGGCGCCATGGAAGCGTTGCTCGAGGCTCGCGACCAGAAGATCGTGCGCCATCTGGGCATCACGGGCCACTACCGGCCGGACGCGCTGATGGAGGCGATCCGCCGACATCCCTTCGATACGATCCTGATGGCAGTCAACGCCGCCGACCCGCATCATTACAGCTTCTCCGAGCAACTACTGCCGCTGGCCGTCGAGAAACAGATGGGCATCATCGGAATGAAAGTGCCGGCGCGCGGGCGCATTCTTTCGTCATGGACGCCGCCGCCCATCGAACAGCAAAAGCATTCCTGGGAAGGCATGGTGCTGGCGCCGACCGCGGGTACGCTCGATATGCGCCAGGCAATGTACTATTCGCTGTCGCTGCCGGTAAGCACGGTCATCATCGGTTGCGATTCGATTCCTCAGCTGGAACAGAACGTGCAACTGGCGCGCGAGTTCACTCCGCTCAACCAGCAACAGATGGCGGCGCTCACCGAGAAGGCGCAGCCGGTGGCGAAGCAGTCGCTGTTCTTTCGGTTTTATGACCGGGCGTAGCATGGATGGTGGGGTTCTTGGCGCGTAGCCGTTTACGCTGACAGCGAGCAGCAGATCGATAAGGATGGCGAGTAGGTCAAGGCGATTGCGTATTTGGCTTGGTGTCGCTGACTTCAGACACTTACCATAGCCTGTCTACTATCGGCGTTGGAGGAGTTGGCCCCATCGCATGCGCAAATCGCTAAGGGAATTAAGCGTCGAGATCACTGCCTGCATAGTAGCCGTGTCCTACCCCACTTGGATCCAAGAAGGAGCTTACAACTGGCGAAGTTGTGCGGCCGAGGAATCTTCTCCGATTGAAGGCCTCGATCTTCGTACCCCCAATCACTACGGATGGATTTTGGTGCCCCCAACGATTGCGGGCTATGAAGCAATAAAGCGCGAACTTGGTGGGATCGGAATCCCTCTGGCGAAAACATTCATTTCCTTCGAACTGGGAGGAGTTCGTTGGCCTATTCCTGCTAATAGGCACCGCCGCGTGCGCTTTCACGGCTCAAAATCCTAGTGTGCTTACCGCAAATCTCATGATTTCGGATCTCGTTTCCTTCTCTTGGTTTTGAGTAATCAGCTCCAATCCGGACAATCTGCCTCGTATGCGCGGGACAAGCGTCGGCTGCTTTCTGCCGTTTGGCTTTGCCGCGTTGGGTTTGTGGTTCGCATAAGTGATTCTTGTCGAATGAGTTCTTGGCACCCCGTCGTGCCTCCGCCCCGCGCTGCCTTTATAATTACTGTCTATGCTCACCACGAGGGCCGATGCCGTCGCCGCCGACGGCATCTATGAGCCGGTCATTGGACTGGAAGTGCATGTTCAGCTGCTGACGGCAACCAAGATTTTCTGCTCTTGTTCGACGCGATTTGGAGCGCCACCAAATACGAATGTCTGCCCGGTATGCCTGGGGATGCCCGGCGCGCTGCCGGTGCTCAACAAAAAAGTCGTGGAGTTTGCGACCTTGGCGGCGATGGCGCTGCAGTGCCGCATCAACGAGATTTCCATTTTTGCCCGCAAGAATTATTTCTATCCCGACCTGCCCAAAGGCTACCAGATTTCGCAGTATGACAAGCCGCTGGCCGAGCACGGATACATCGAAGTCCCTGCCTCGAAAGACGGCGCAGGAAACCAGGATCTGAGAACGGAGAACCGAGAACTGAGAACTCCGAAGAAGATCGGCATTACGCGGGTGCATCTCGAAGAAGACGCCGGCAAGAGCCTGCACGAAGGCTTTCCCGATGCCGCGGAGAAAACGGCCATCGATCTTAACCGCACCGGCGTGCCGCTAATCGAAATCGTCAGCCAGCCCGAGATCGCCTCGCCCGATGAGGCCTACGAATACCTGACGCGGCTGAAAGAGATCATCCTCTACACCGGCGTCAGCGACTGCAACATGGAGGAAGGCTCCCTGCGTTGCGATGCCAACGTCAGTGTGCGGCCGCGCGGGCAGAAGGAATTTGGAACTAAGGCCGAAATCAAGAATGTAAATTCGTTTCGCTTTATTCGCGAAGCGTTGGAGTACGAAATCAATCGCCAGATTGACATCATCGAATCGGGCGGCAAGATTACGCAAGAAACGCGCCTCTACAACTCCAACGAGGGCAGGACCTACAGCATGCGCTCGAAAGAGCAGGCTCACGATTATCGATATTTCCCCGACCCCGATTTGCTCCCGCTGGTGGTGGACGAAGCATGGAGGGCCGAGATTGCCCGCGCTTTGCCTGAACTGCCTGAGGCACGTCGCGCGCGCATGCTGAACAAATACGGGATTACCGAATACGACGCGCAGGTGCTGACGCTCTCGAAGTCGCTGGCCGATCAATTCGAGGAAGCCGCGAAGGCCGCCCAGAATCCGAAGCGCGTGGCCAACCTGGTGCAAGGCGAGCTGATGGGACGGCTGAACACGAAGGGAATCGAAATCGAGCAGTCTCCGATCTCGATGAGTGGAGTTGCAGCGTCCGCGGACCTGGTCGAAGCAGGAACAATCTCAGGCAAGATGCTCAAGGATCTTTACGACTTGTGCTTCGAGCGCTCGAAAGATTTTCCTGCCGTCTACGAAGAAGAAGGCCGTCCCCAGCAGTCCACGGATACAGCGGAGCTAGAAGGGATGATCGACGAAGTTCTCGCCGCCAATCCCAAACAGCTCGAGCAGTATCGTGCCGGCAAGAAGACGATGCTGGGCTTCTTCGTCGGCCAGGTCATGAAGGCATCCAAGGGCCAGGCCAGCCCCCAGATTGTGAATGAGTTGCTGGCGAAAAAGCTGGGTTAGCCGGTGTGGGCTGGACACTCCTGTCGGCGCCGTTGATGTTGATTGTGCTTTTACGGCACTGTGAAACGACAGAACGGATCGCTGCATTCAAATTCAAACCAAAGTCAAAAATGGCGGACAAGACTGTTCGCCCCGCACCGTCATCCCATGCCCACACACTTTGGTCATCTCAACTTTCGCTGCCTGGGCCGCTACCATGAGAGTGGGCCCGCCTGTCCTGGGCTGACGGATCGAGAATATTCATGAAATTCAAGCTGGACCGCATCATCAGCATCGCCACGCTGGGGGCATCGTTGGTGGCCGTTATTTTGGTTCTGAAGAAACCGGCGCCGGTGGCGCGCCCGCAGGCTCCTGCGGCCATCGCGGAACATGCTCAGGCGTTCGATCAGAAAATGGCCGAATTTCAGCAGGCGGCACAGCCAACGCCGGCAGTCAGCCCTTCTGATACTTCTACTTCCAGGCCTAGGTCTGAACAGGCGTCCGTTTCGCCTAGCCCGAAGGCTGAGGTCCACATCAATTCCGACGAGATCACCGCCGTGCTGGCGCAATCGTTAGGCACCGCCGCCGGAACGACCGGCCTTGCTCCGGACTCCAACGTCGGCAGCGCCGCGCCCACCATTAAAGACCAGCAGGTCAGCTTCGACGGCGACGTCGTGCACGGCCAGTTCCTGACCGAAATTGCCGGCAAGGATGTCTGGATCACGATCTCCGGTCACATCGGCGACAAGGACGGCTACGCCACCTTCGATCCCACGGAATTCAAGGTAGGGGATCTGAGCGTCCCCGTATCGCTGGTAAATCCGGCTCTACAGAAGAAACTGGCGGAGCAGCGCGACCGGCTAAAACTTCCGGACAATGTGGGCGCGATGAAAGTAGAGAAAGGCGAACTGGTGATGCAGCAGAAATAGGTTCAGGCCAGTCGTTCAGGCTTTGAGCGTGATATTGTTCCGCCATCTAGATGGCCGATTCGCAGGAACAACTTGTAAAGCCCCGCTCAGCCATAGTTCGTTTTGCGCAAACGAGACCGCTGACTCTTTTCTTCCAGCTTGCCGATTCGTAGGCTTGGATTTTCTCTCTGATCGTACCCCGCGTTATCCCTCAGACCGCCCCGCGACCGAACTCCGACAGTTTTGACATCCCTGTCTTTATTACGGGTGCTTTTGGTCCCACTGTCGGCGCCTTGATCTCCCGCTGGTCTCTGCACCGCTAAGCACGCTCCGCTAGTCGCCGCTCACGCATTGGAGCAGCTTTGCAATCAACTGCGCCACTTCCTCGGCGGTCCGGTCAACGAGGAGCCGGGATGGCGTGGGTTTGCCTTGCCAAGGCCGCAGCATCGCTATGGCCATGTCTGGACTACGGTCATTCTCGGCCCGCTCTGGGCCGCCTGGCACCTACCTTTGTTTCAGGTTTCCGATTGGAGCAGGGCTTCTCCGTGGCAGTTTTTTTTGCTTCTCCTGGGAGTCTGTTTCCTTCTGCCCGCGGCGGCGAACCTGGCGAAGTTCGCAGTACTGGTCGCCCTTGTGCTGCACGCCTTTTTCAATACCAGCTCTGGGCTGGTGAAGGCCCTGACTCATGACCTGCCCCCACCGGCCGTATCCGATGGTGAGCTATATACTGGCGGTCTTGGTCTGTGGGACCGCCCTTGGTCTCACCATTCTCGCCATCCGGATCAGCACGCTAAAATCTGCTTGACCCTCACCTAACGTCAGACCGTAAAACTTTTATCAGGGGAACGATGGACCGCACGTATCTGCCGCACGAGTTCGCAAAGCGCGCCGGAGTGACGATCCGCGCCCTGCATCACTACGACCGGCTTGGGTTGCTGAAGCCCAGCGGCCGCACTGCAGCAGGGTATCGGGTGTACTCGGAGGGCGACTTCGCACGCCTGGAGCAGATCGTAGCGTTGAAGTTCATCGGCTTTCCCTTATCCCAGATCCTTGAACTCCTTCACCGTAACGACACCGATCTTTGCGCAGCGCTGCGGCAGCAACGCCAGATTCTGGCCGAGAAGCGGGACCATCTCAACCGGGCGGTGCAAGCCATTGAACGAGCGGAAAAAATCGTGGCCACCGGTGGGAAACCGGACTGGGAGCCATTCCGTAAGGTCATCGAGGTGATTCAAATGCAGACAAGAAAAGATTGGATGAAAAAGTATTACACCGAGGAACAGCTGGCGAATCTCCGCCAGCGTTGGTCGCCCGAGGTGCAGGCGAAGTCAGAGAGCGGTTGGGCCGCGCTGGCTCAAGACACGGAACATGCCATCGCGAGCGGCGCAGACCCATCCGGCGAAATCGGACTGCAATTGGCTGCTCGCCGGCAAAAACTGCTGGCGATGTTCACGGGCGGCGATCCTGGCATGGAGCAGAACCTGCGAAAGCTCTATGCCGACAAAGCCAACTGGCCGGCGAGTTTTAACAAGCCGTACAACGACGCTGTGGACGCGTTTCTCTGCCGGGCTGCCGACGCCTTGGCAAAGAAATAAGTTGCCATAGGATCATGAAAAACCGTCTGGAGAAGACTCAGGGCGATTCTTATCCGCGCCTGGATCTCTCACTCGGGACTCAAACTGTCAAACATCTTCCACAGCTTGTCCGCGGTGGCGCGATAAATGATCCAGCCATTTCCATTATCCGAAATCTCGCGGAAGAGCAGTTCGCCCCGGTTATCGCCGTCGGCGTCCACCGCGTCTACTAATTCGAAGCGCGGTGTGATATCGAGATGATACTTGTCGGTGACGCCGACATAGAGCTTGTGCAGGTTATTGTAGATATCCGGATTAGCCACCAGCAGGATCGAATATTGCAGATCAGAATCGACAGGCGCATGGGGAGTGCCCGGAGGCGGAGGCGGCATGTGGGCATCCGCGGTGAAAATCAGCACCGCTTGATTATTGCCCCACAAGTCGTAGGCCTTCATCTGCACGTCCTCGAGAATTGGGTCCTGAGTCTTCGAGCCCGTTTTCGAAGCCGCAGCACGCCGCGCCGTTTGAGGGCTGGCCGACTTTGAAGGGGGCGTCGGCATAATTTTCGCCTTGGCCTGACCGTTCACATAGGCGCGGACCTGCTCTTTGGCCAGAGTCGTCATCTGCTTAAGACGCTCTCCCTCTTCGTCCTTGAGCCATTCGAACGCGAACGACTTGGGCTCGGGTCCGCTCGCATCGGAAATTGCCGGAATTAGTTGGACCGGATTCTTCTCGGGAGTGGGCTGAACAAGTTTTCCGGGATCCACCTTTTTTCCGACATCCGCAGGGGACGCCGCGGACGCCACCGCGCCGGGCTTGCTATACCCAGGCACTTCATCCTCCGGCAATGGTTCGACGGGCTTGCCGCGCCGAAGTCTGGGCCGGTTGGCATCGTCCGCTCCACTGTCAGACTGTGCCGTCGGCGCCGACGGGCGCTCGGCCGGCTTGGCATCGCCGGGCTTGGCGTCGCTAGGTTTAGAGTTTGTGGGCGTGGAGCCGCTCTGTGACGTGGGCGAGGAGGAGTTTGGCGCGGGTCGATTGGGAGTCGTGGGACTCGATCCGGCTGGACTCGAGGTGGGTTGGCTCGGCGTCTGACTCGGCGTGGTCTGCGTCGGGCTTGTCTGGCCTGAGTTGGTTTGACCTTGGCTTGTTTGACCCGAGCCCGTCTGACCCGGTGCCGCAGATCCCCCCGATGTGCCCTGCGGCGCAGAGGCCGGAGATGTCGTCGCAGGTGGCGGGGTTTCCTTAGGTGCGCTTCTGGTAAGCCGTGGCGGTGCGTCGTTGGTTTCGATTCCTATCGGAGCCTTCTCCGCCTTGGGCGCCGTCTTCGGCTTCTCGGTTCCTACTGGCACCCACGTCCCGGTGCCTAGCCACGGAGTCAGCACGTTGACGGCGTTGCTATGCAGCGCACTGTTCACCGTGAACAGGCCCAACGAACTGCCGGTGCGTTCAGCCTCATAGACCGTGCCCGGTTCCAGAGCCATTGGGACGGGATCGGCCTTGTACGCAGTCGCATCCCAGAACTTGCCGCCAACTAAAATGGCGATCGGCACCAGCGACGCCTTGCCATTCGGCGCAAGCTGGAGCACGGCAACCGCCCGCGGTCCCGCATCTTTCTTTCTGGGGGCCTTCCGCTCCTCGGGCGTGATCTGGGGCCGTTCTTCCTGGGCAGTCAGGACAGCGGCCCAGGATGTAACACAAGCCAGCAGCGCGACTAAAAGCGATCCGCGGTATAAAATCTTCTGGAAAGCCACCTTGCCGAATGCCCTTTGGCTGGCATTCGACTGCGATTTACCCGGAGAAACTCCCATGAAGGTCAATGATAAGGCTCCTGACTTTACTTTGCCGGACGAGAACGGAAAAGAAGTCGCGTTGAAAGACCTGCGGGACAAGACCGTCGTTCTCTACTTTTACCCCCGCGCCGACACTCCGGGTTGAACCATCGAAGCTCGCGGGTTCCGCGACACTTACAAAAAGATGCAGAAGACGGGCGCCGTGCTGCTCGGCATATCGCCCGACACCCCGAAGGCGCAAAAGAAATTCCAGGAGAAGTTCGACCTGCCCTTCACCCTGCTCGCCGACCAGGACAAGAAAGTCGCCGAGGCTTTCGGCGTCATGAAAGAAAAAAATATGTATGGCAAAAAGGTTATGGGCGTGGCGCGGACCACTTTCATCATCGGCCCCGACGGGAAGATCCAGCATATTTTCGAGAAGGTGAAGCCAGAGGGCCACGCCGACGAAGTCCTGGACTATCTGAAAGAATCGACCAAGGGCGTGGCGTAAGGCCATACAAAACTGCACGATCATCTCAGCATCCGTTCCCCGAGAGCAGGACGCCATGCGTCACACAATTACCGCTATTTGGATCGTAGGAATTCTGGCGTGGATATCTCACGCTGCCACTCCCAAAGCATTCTCGACGCCCGGGGACGCCCCGGTATCGATTCTGATTGTCTTTAAAGACGGGCACCAGGAGAGTTTTGCCATGTCAGATATCGCCCGCATCGAATTCGCCGGTGCCGGCAAGTCTACCGTTGGGCCCGATTATTTCCTCGGTAAATGGGAGGCTGGCGACGGCAGCGGCGGGAACTTCTTCATCAAGCTCGAAGCGAATGGCGAGGCCAACAGGTCCATTGGCGCCAGCCATGGTATCTGGACGGTCGTCGGCGACGAGGCACGCGTCAGTTGGGACGATGGCTGGCACGATATCATACGCAAGATCGGCGACAATCATGAGAAGCTGGCTTTTGCGCCCGGGGCGACGTTCTCGGAGAAGCCGGATAATGTCACCAGTGCCAGGAAACTTGAGCCCTAGCGCTCGATTTCATGGTCCGGCGTAAGGACCGAAGGAACTATTACGGTTGGCGCTTCGTACCATGACAAGGGCAGGATGTTTCTTTTATGCTCCTGCGATTCGGAAGGAAAACTATGCATGCTCTCATTGGGGTCGTTGGAATTTCTGCGATCCTGTCGCTCACCTTGGCTGGCGCAGTTGCGCATCCGGCTCCTTCATCCGCGGACGAGCGCAGCACGGTCGTGCTCATCTTTAAAGACGGCCACCGTCAAAGCTTCGCCATGGCCGAGATCGCGCATATGGACTTCAAGGCTCCAGCCGTGATCGTTTACAAGGACGGCCATCAGGAGAAGTTCTCCCCCTCCGACATCGCCCGCATCGAGTTCGGGGATTCTTCGCTCAGCGAAATGATGCCCGGACGAGGTCACTTTGTTGGCAAGTGGGAAGTCGGTGACGGCAATGGAAGCAGATTCTTCATCACCCTCGACGCGGACGGAGAGGCGAGGAAGACGCTGGGCTCATCGCATGGGACTTGGACTCTGGTCGATGGAGAGGCTCGCATCAGCTGGGACGATGGCTGGCACGACGCAATTCGAAAGGCGGGAACCAAACACGAGAAGCTCGCCTACGAACCGGGCAAGTCGTTCGACGACACACCCTCCAACGTCACGGCCGCGAGAAACACACAGCCCAAACCGATCTAGCCCGCACTCGTCCGGTTAAAATTTATCCGGTGGAGCGTAAAACCCCGTCCTTCAGGGGGGGATATAAGCGACTTAGCTGGGAGTCTTTTGCTGGTCAATGTACGCTTTGAGGATGCTGATTGGAGCTCCACCACAAGAAGCTGCGAAGTAGGAGGGCGACCACAGAGCGCCCTTCCAATACCGCTTCCTCAAATCGGGCCGTTCCTGTCTGAGCATTCGGCTGGACA
>Ga0182015_10000933_pt1 | contig 40605 bp, 40 predicted proteins | sample 712P3MmetaG_FD_120478 | JGI IMG/M metagenome (GOLD analysis project Ga0182015, IMG submission 120478) | Permafrost microbial communities from Stordalen Mire, Sweden - 712P3M metaG | ecosystem: Environmental > Terrestrial > Soil > Wetlands > Permafrost | place: Sweden: Stordalen | collected...
AATGCCAACTCGAGCGAACGCTCCGCGTCGGCCAAGGCAAGATCCCACCGGCCGTCGCTTCCACTCGAAACCGCAGCGTAATAGAAATCCATTCGCAGTGAGAGATTGTCGCATACTTCGGCGATGGGCCGCAGTGCGGCGATGACCTCCGACGCCTCGGCAGGCTCCCCCAGAACGGCAAGTGCCCCGACGCGCAGCAGTTGCGAACGCAGCGATGCGTCGCCGTCGGCGAGGGCGTCGAAGTGCCGCGCGGCACGTTCGGCGGACGCCGATGCCGCTCGAAACTCGCCATCCAACAACGCTTCCGTCGCAAGCGTCAATTCGAAAGCCGCTGCGGCGCGTTCGGATGCGCGTGCAAGCAGCTCCAGACGCGCGATGGCGGCTTTTTGCGCCGGCTTATCGTTCCGGACCGCTTCGATGAGGCGTTCGAGCGCCGCGCACAATCTCTCATCGTCACCGGCGGCGAGCTCACACAGCAGCTCCGCATCCGCGCGGCGTTCGATGGGCGCTCCGATGCGCGCAAGCGCTCGTTCGCGCGTGGCAAGCAAGTCGTAGCGGAGTTCCCGGTCGTCCGGCGTCGTGGTTATGAACGCCAATCCGGCCGTTGCCGCATCCCGCGCATCGACGTTGGCAAAAACATCGAGCGCGTAGCGTGCACCCGCAGCATACTGCTCGGCCGCGCGTCGCGCGTCGCCGGCTGCCGCGTAGTGCTGCGCGATCTCGAGCGCGCGATCGCCGCCGGCGAACAGCGTGCGCAACGCATGGGCTACGAGCGCATGCGTGCGTACCCGGTCAGGTTCGGCGATTCGCGCCAGCGTTGCGGCATGGATCACGTGATGCGAAAACGCAAACGTTAACCCGCGACTGCGCGTTCCGGCACGGATGAGACCGAGTTCCATCGAAGGCGCCAGAGCATCGACGAGTTCGTCGTCACGCCAGCCGGTCGCCGCAGCCAATATTTCGAGCTCGAAGCGTGCGCCCAGGACGGCAGCGTACGTTAGCGCGGTCTCCGCCTCCGACCCCAGCCGAGCCAAACGCTCGCCGATGACGTTGAGAAAATCGGCGCCGCTGAATTCACGGCCGGCCGTGAGGTCGCGCACGGCCTCCGAGAGTAGGAGCGGAACGCCCTCGGACCACGCCACCGCTGCTTCGAGCGCGGCGTCGGTCAGGTTGGGCGGCGACGCTGCACGCGCGGCGCGTGCGGCGTCCGATCCAGCGAGCCGGTTCAGGGCGATATGCGTCGCGCGCCCCGAGCGCTCCGCGTCGCGGACGAGCCCCCGCAACAGATGCGGTCGCGGCAACTCGTCATCACGATAGGTGCACACCAATAACACCGGCGCCGTAGCCAGCCGCTCGAACAGATAACCGATCAGGTCGATCGTAGCGGGGCCCGCCCAGTGGAGATCTTCGAGCACGATTGCGAGCGGACGCGCCCGCGCAAGTTCCCGCACGACTTTCTGGATCGTGCCGAACAACCGGACACGCGCCGATCGATCATCGCTGAGCGTTGCATATGAGTGTTCGTCCATAAGTTGCTCGAAATGCGCGTGCCGCGCGTAGCGCAGCGCCTCGATCACTGCTTCGTACGGCCGGCGTTCACCACCGGCGGCGGTCTCACCGATGACGGTTACGCCGCCCTCGCGTTCGATCGCGCGCGCGAGTTCGGCGACGAATCGGCTCTTACCGATACCCGCTTCGCCGGTAAGAAGGAGCGCGCCGGCGCGGCCGTCCGCACTCGTGTGCCAGCGCTCGATCGCGAGCGTCATCATGTCTTCGCGCCCGACGAACGGTAACGCAACACTCACGGGCGCCCGCTTTTCCGTCACCGGCTCGCTCGTTGCCAGTCGTGCTCCACGCAAGATCGCTTCGCGCAAGGCCAGCGTTTCAGCCATCGGCTCCGCGGCCATCTCGTCGGTCATGCGTGACGCGAACTGCGCGAACGTCGCCAGCGCGCCGGCTCGGTCCCCGGCTTCGTATCGAACCGACATCAGTTGCCGGACGATGTCCTCGCGCCACGGATCGTCCTCGAGTAGACGCCGCGCGGATGCCGTCGCCGCGTCGAATTGACGTAACGAGCGATCGCGCGTGATGGTGCGCGCGAGAGCGTCATTCGCCGCCTCACGCAGCCGTTCGCGGTCAGCCGTCGTCCATTCGTCGTAGATCGTAGGGAGCAGGGGGCCCCCATAGTCGGCAAGCGCGTCGTCGTCGCGGCCCTCGGCGATTGCGCGCTCGAAGGCCAACACGTCGACGTGCGCCGGTGCCGCAGGATTCCACGCCACCCGTTCCGCGTCCGCGTGAACGAACGGTTCGCCGTCGTCCGCCGGCGGCAGCGAGGACAGCAAATACGAAAGGTTCCGCCGCAAACTATTGCGCGCCTTCTCCTCGTCTTCATCCGGGAAAAGGGCGAACGCGACGGCGTCACGCGTCGGCGGCCGTTTGCTTTTGAGGATCAGGTAACCGAGAACGTTGAGCGTCTTACGCGGAAGCGGAAACTCGCGCGACCCATCCTCCATGACGACGCGCGGTTGACCGAAGAGAGAGATGCGAATCGTCACTGCTGATTTCCGTTGTACCTTACCGGCCGGTAAAACTCAATAGCGCGAGAGGTTGGTCGCGATCTCACTAAAGACGGGTCGCCAATCGTCGCGCCCCCGCTGAGTGAAGATTCGCAGTGTCGGATACCATGGCGAATCGACGCGATCGATTCCCCATCGATATTCGCTCAGCAGAGGATTCGGCATCCACGTCGGACGGCCGAGCGCACCCGCTAGGTGCACGATCGAGGTGTCGACGGTGACGATAAGGTCCATGAGGCCGGCGAGGGCCGCGGTGTCGTCCATGTCGTGAATGAGCTCGTGCGTCGGTGCGAGCGCAAACGGCGCCCCGGACAGCTCGGCCGGCGTGGCGTCGAGTTGGAGTGAGTGAAAGCGAATTCCCGGCACGCCGGCGAGCGGTGCCCAGGCCGATAGCGGTGCCGCACGCCAACGATCGCGAGCGTTCTCGCGATTGCCGTGCCAAGCGATGCCGACGTGCCGTATCTCCGGCTCGAGATGCAGCCGGTGGCGGAGTGCTTCAATCCGCACCGGATCGGCAACTAGGTATGGGATGCCATTCGCGATGCGCGATTCGTCACGAACGTTCAAGACGGCCGGCAACTGCATGAGCGGTAAGTGCACATCCATAACATCGAGCGGTTGCCAATGCGTGAACCGGACGAAATGGAGATCGGGGAAGTTTCGGCGGAGCAGCGAGAGCATCGTCGGCGGCGTTTCAATCGCAATCGCCCCTCCGAATTGCCGAAGCTCGTTAAAGAATCGGGCCATCATGATCTGATTGCCGAGGCCTTGCTCGAAGGCGATAACGAGCCGGCGTTCCCCGAGCTGCGCCCCGTCCCATAACGGAATGCCCGCGTAATAGTAATGATACCGCGGCCGCTGTTCGACGGTGTTCATGATTGCCGGATATGCTGCAAAGCCCGCGCCGTAGTCTCCGAGGCGAAGATCGAGCAGCGCACGGTTATAGCGTGCCTCCGCACAGTCCGGGGCGAGTACCAGCGCGCGCTCGAACGCCGCGCGGGCATCCGTCCAGCGCGCGTCGATGAGATACACCGCGCCGCGGCCGCATTCGGCAAGCGCCAGTCGCGGATCGATCGCAAGTGCCCGGTCGTACATACGGCCGGCTGCGAGCGTTGCCTCGTTAGCCAGCAGCGCATCGCCCAGACACAAGTACGTCGCCGCGGCTTGCGGGTCGAGCTGAGCAGCGGCATCGGCGATGGCCAGCGCTTCTTTTACGCGTTTGCCGCGACGATAGGCGCCGGCGAGACGGCGTAAGACATCCGCGTTGAGCGGGGCGAGCCGGCCCGCCGCCTCGAACGCGGCGATTGCGTCCCGAGCGTAGCCGGTCTGCTCGCACAAGCTTCCCAACGTCAGTTGCGCCGCTAGAAAACTCGGATTCTCACCGGCGGCGCGACGGGCAGCGCCCAGGGCCGCCGCGAGATGGCCTTCACCCGCAAACGCCTGCGCCAGCCCGTGCCACCCAGCCGCATTGCCCGGTGCACGGCCGACTTCCAGGGCAAACAAGCGGGCGGCTTCAGCGAATCGGCCCGCCGCAAGTGCTACCTCACCCGGCGATGTCGCGTTCTTTAGCCCCCGTACATCCCTTGAGTTATCATTCTTTCGAGTTGTTCTACTTCGGCGCGGGTAGGTGCGTCCATCTTGTCTTCCATCGCATGAACCTTGGTAAGGGTGGCCTTCATTTTCGCTCCATCGACCTTGCTGCACATCAGGCCGGTGCTGCCCATCGTGGCATTCGGCGTATCGCTCGCGGCGGCGGCATGACAAACGAACATGGGCTTCGGCGCGCTGCCATCCGCGGCGAGTAGCATCGAGGGCATAACGATTGCGGCGGCAATTGCCGCGCTCATAACGAGTGTTTTCATGGTATATACTCCTATTGAGGCGAAGAGAATACGGAGGTTTGCCGGCTCCTACCGTATTACAATTTCGCGCCGTCCGCTGTCAGCGTGCTTACGCCGTTATGTGCGACCCGCTGCAATTCCGGTGGGAGCGGGTGACCCGCCCGGCGGTGCGCGTCGACCAGCACGCGGTGCACGTGAATGATGAACACGTCTTGCTTCGCCGGAGCATCGTGCACCGCTCCGAACGCCACGATGTTCTCCTGCTGCGCCTCCACCATCGGAATGTCTTCCGTCATGATGACGGCGCTCTGCTCGGCGAAAACGTCGTCATCCGTAGGATACCCCACATTCTCGATGCCGAAATCGCGCGTCCAATTCATGAAGTAGTGGCATGATGTCGCCGTCTCGGGCGTCATGATGTGGTCCATGTTGATCGTGCGGCACGTTTACTCGTTTTTAAATTCGTGCACGCTATGTATCGTATTCGGCGCTTCCCACATCTGCGTGTTGGTGTGGATGACCGGCCGTGACGTGCCCGCCCACTTCGTCGCCATCTTGCCGAGACACGCGCCCGCTGAGCGGCGAACGCAATTGACACGGTCGCCGCTTGTTTCGAAAGTGACGTCAACTTCCGGTGCGTCCGCATTCATCCCGGACCGCGACCCGATCGACGCGCGATGCACAAAATCCATATGCGCGTCATCGAGCAGGTTGTCGGCCATGAGCTGAAAGTTGGCCTTCACGTAAAAGCGGAAATAGATGCTTCTGCGGCCGGCATTCGCCGTCCAAGGAAGGGCGGGAATGGCATCGCGATCGGCGCCGGCCGGATCGCCCCGCCAAAGCCATACGTAACCCCAGCGCTCGACGGCGGCATAGGATCGAATTGAGGCGCTCTTGGGCGCGGCATCCTGGTTCGGCACACGAATGCACCTGCCGTCCTTCCCGAAGATTGAGCCGTGGTACATGCACTGGATCTCATCACCGGCGACCCGACCTCGCGAGAGCGGGGCTTGCCGGTGACCGCAGCGATCCTCGAGTGCAGCGACGTCCCCGGTACCGGTACGGTACAAGACGACCGGCTGCTGGCAGACGACGCGTCGCAACGGCTGCGCGGAGACTTCCGTCGCCAATGCGGCGCAGTACCACACATGGCTTAAGTAGCCCATCGCGCGCCCCGCGCGAGATTCCTCAGACATTATCGCCACCGATCATCTCGCTCGCCGGGAAACCGGTTGTGAGGACTTTGTACTTGACGGCGGCATCGATGACCGGTTGGAGCAGTGCCGGATCGAGCACCGTCCCCGACGGCGTACGGTTCATGTGTTCGATGACGCTCAGCGGTATCGACGTGAATTGCGCGACCATGGCCGCCGTTTCACGATGATGGGTATTCGTATATCGAGCTGCTTCCGTCACGATGCGCGCAAACTCGCGGGCCGCACCGGGGTGCTCGTGCACCCAGCTCTTGCTGGAAAACCACGCTGCAAAGAGATACTGTGGCGCGATCGCATCGTACGCGCCCGCGAGCGTTCGAAGTTGGCCGTCCGAAAGGGCGCTATCGAGCACGGGCTGGACGAACGCCGCGGCGTCGATGCGCCCGCCCTTCAGTGCGGCCACGCCCGCCACCATCGGGAGCTCGACGAAGCGCAGCGTTGCGGGATCGCCACCATGCCGGCCGACCCACGCGTCCGTCGCGATCTGATTCAAATCGTTGAGCGACTGCACGCCGATCAGTTTGCCTTCGAGGTCCTTGCCGGTTTTGAACGGCGCATCGGCGCGAACGAGTAATGCCGCGAACTCCGACTTTCCGTTCCAGACCGACGCCGGCGCGACGATCGCGACGGGCAATCCATGTTGGTGCGCGTTGATCAACGGCGCGATACTCGATTTGCCGATATCGAAGGTGCCGGAGACGACGGCCGCGGTAACCGCTGCGCCGCTGGTCTGCAGTTCTAGTTGCAGGTCGATTCCCGCCTGCGCGAACGTGCCGATGCTCTGCGCGTATAGCAACGGCGTCGCCGCATCATCATTGGGAACCAAGCCGACGCGGATGACGATCGGCGACTGCGCTGAGTTCGGCGCCGGGCCGGTTGCCAGTAGCGCGACGCAGAGCAGAGCGTACACGATCGCCCGCACCATTACCTGATGGCCTCCGATGCGGATAAGACCACGCCATCGACGTCTGTAAGGTGTTCCTCGCACAGCGGACAACTGCGGCGCGCAAGTTCCAAACGCGCGCGTCCTTCACTGCCCGCTCCGAACGGGAACGGTGCGAGTCGCGGGTTATCGCCGACCATCGTCGCCAGGTCGGTGCGAAATGCGTCCATGCTCTCCACCGTAAAACCGATATGATCGGGCGCCGGCGACACGATGCCGGTACCGTCGTAATCACCGATGTGCCAGGGCATGATAACGATCGTCACGTGGCCGTCGGAAACGTAGAAATTCGGGTCGTTCGGACGCCGCTCGAGCGAGAGCTCGAACATCTCGGTATAGAACGTCGCCGTCGCCTGCGCATCGAGCGTCCGTAGTCCGAAATGCGTGATGTGGCGCGGCGTGAGCGCGTGGTCCTCGGCGTAGAGATCCTTCTGCGCTTGCCGTTGTGAGAGATCGAATACGTTTCCGGCGGGGTCGTGCGTCGTGGTCGCGGCAAAGGGGCGGGTCGCGGGACGCGTCAGCCATTCGATCTGCGGATAGCCGTCGCGCAACCGCACGAGCGCGGTCTCGATATCGTCGACCTGAATGCCGAAGTGGTCGAGGCGCGCCGGACGCCCGGCCTTGCGCGAGTTGATGTTAAGTCCCACGTAGCCGTCACCAACCGTAACGGCGCGTCGCGAACTCGCATGCGCTGCCGTGCGCATTCCGAATAGCGACTCGTAAAAGCGGGCCGAGAGCGCGTAGTTTTCACTGACGATCGCAATGTGGTTGAGTTTGGTAGGCACGGTCGGCCGCCGGCTAATCCGCGTCGAGCAGCGTACACAGCACGCGCTTGTAGCGTGCCGGTCCCGCATCGATCGAGAAGAGTGCGGCATGCGCGGTACGGCTCGGGAAACGATCGAGCATGCCTTGCTGTTTCTCGATCATCACGGTGTCTTGCGATTGGAAGATGTGACGGCGCAATTCACCGATCTTCGCGGCAATCTGCGGCGTCGGCGGCTGACCGTTCTGCACGTTTTGCCGGACCGCCGAAAACAGGTAGTTGGTGGACGTCGCCGTTTGCGGGGTGAGCAAGTGCACGGCAAAAATGCCGGTGCCCTCGGCCCGCGTCGCCCCCGGCGCGTGGACGCCGGTGTCGAGCAAGAAGCAGCCCGGTGCGTCCCAACGCATCGTATCCCAGAAATCGAAGGGCTTCCCGTCTTGCCGGAAGAGAAGATCGTACACCTCGACCGCCGGCACGTTGCGATTATACCGCGACACGTACACCGTGTTCCCGTCCTGGCGGACCTCGATCGAACCGCGCGCTTGCGCGTCGTTGCCCAGCAACCCGTCGTGCAAGAAGGCCGTGTGGCTGAGGTCCATGAGGTTGTCGACGATCAGCTCGTAATTCGCGGCCATCGTGATCGCATCGAATTTTGTCAGCGTTCCGGGTGCGGGATCGTCGAAGATGTCGAAGTTCGGGATCGTGGCCGGATTCGGCGTTCGCGTACCCATCCACAGCCAAACGATCTTGTGGCGTTCGACGAGTGTGTAGGCGCGGATCGATGCGGCGGCCGGGATGCGCCCGTCACCGTGGGGATTTCGCACGCAGGCGCCGGTCGCGTCGAATTCGAGGCCATGGTAGCCGCAGCGAATGCGGTCCCCCGGACAGCGTTTTCCGAGGTGCAACGGCGCAAAGCGATGGGGACAAATGTCGGCGACCGCCGCCGGCGTCCCGTCGTCACGACGGAAAAACACGATCGGCTCATCGAGTGCGACGCGCTCGACGAGCGCATCGGCTGCAAGGTCGCTCGACCACATAATCGGATACCAGATGTTGCGCAGGAAGCGGCCGGTCGGCGCGACGCTCACAGCTTCTCGATCAGGTCGGAGCCGTTGACGAGACGATCCGTGAACTTATACGCGGCGGCAAGCGCTAAGGTGGGATTGATCATCGCCGGCTCGAGTGACTCAGCGTAGGTTGCGCGCGTCATCGCGTGCAGGGTCGCATCGGAGATCTTCGAGTATTTCTGCAAGATCTGGCCCGAGCGCGTTTGGTTGGCATTTGCCCACTTGGCCGTCTGATAAATCACCGCAACGAAGCGCTTGGCGACGGCGAGATTTTGCTTCACCCAATCGGATGTGGTGAACCAGCCGACGATCATGATCGAGGGGGCGATGGCATCGAAGTTCTTGGCGAAGAGGCGGACTTCGCCGCTCGCAATGGCCGCCGAGAGCGATGGCTCCGACATGACGCCGCCGGCAACCGTTCCGCGCGCGATCGCTTGCCCGGTCTCGACGGTGGGAATTTCGACCATGTTGACTTTGCTTGGGTCCGCGCCGTTTTTCGTAAGCCAGGCGATGACGGAGAGCTGGGTCGGATCCTTGAATCCGTTGATGCTGACCGTCTTACCCTCGAAGTCTTTAGCCGTCTTCAGGGGGCTGTCTTTGGCGACGCAAAAACCGGTCGTGGGTGCGACCGAACGATAGAGTCCGCCCGCCGCGATGTACTGCAGCGGAATCCCGCGCAAATAGGCGTTGGCCAAACTAATCGGGGTCCCGGCGCCGAGATCGAGTGCGCCGCCGAGGACCGCGGCCGAGATCTCACCCGCATTACGAAACGACTGGATCTCCACCGTCAAGCCGGCTTTGGCAAAGAAGCCCATGTCGTCGGCGTAGTACGCCTCGGCGAAGGTGTCGGTCAACAGCGTTCCGATGCGCAGCGACGCGGTCTGCGCGCGGACAATCTGCGCGCCGGCCGCGACCAGCGGAAGCGCTGCGAGAAACCCGGCGCGCCTCATGGCAGTTCCGCCAAGAGCCTGCCGAAGCCCATCACCGGTTCGCGAACGTGGAGCCGTTTCTGTATTTCCCAGCAGAGCGCGGGCGTGGCGTGAACGACCGGAACGCCGAAGTCGCCTTCCATCATAGCCACGATATCGGCCGTGTGCCAGGCCGGGCCGAGCATGTAGATCGCTTCGGCTTCGCGGTGCGCGAGAAACGTCTCACGCACGAAGCGGTAGACCTGATGCCCCGAAAGTTCTTGCACCTTATCGAAGTCGACGTCCATCCCGGCCATCGCGATCACATCGAAGCCCGCGTCGGTAAAATATTGCGCGAACGTCGCATTCATCTCGCCGCGAAAGTAGCTGACGCCGACGAACCGCTTCACTCCAAGCGCACGCAGCGCGGCAACGTGGTTCATTCCGGACGTGAAGATTTCGACGCCGTACTTGCGCTCCCACTCGAGGATGAGTTGCCGTTCCTTCTCGTAGCCGAGGATCATGAACGGCGGGGCGCCGGCCGGATGAACCAATTCGATGCCCTCGGCGGCAAACTGCGCCGTCTTGGCCTCGTAGCCGGCGATGACGCGTTCGAATTCCGCGCGCGAGCCATCGCGGATGTCGTTGAAAAGCGGGATGACGCTGATCCCGATCGGCAGCATCCGGATCAACTCCTCGAGATTGCCGGCCCGCATCGTCGGTTTGATGAGTCCGACGGTGCCGCGCCAACTTGGAAACGCCATGCCGGTGCCCTTCCCCCTGGCAACGTTCAACCCTCCGGCGTACACGATGGTCGGTTTACACGAGCGTTAGAACGTGCGCCGCGCAGACATCTTCATCAATTTAGTCGCGATTCTTGCGCTGGTGGATGCCGAACTCATTGCCGTCGGGATCCTTGCCGAAGGACATGAAGCACACCGGCGTTTCGAGGGGATCGCTCAACGTCGCGCCTTGGCCGCGGAAGCGCGCAACGGCGGCGTTAATATCCGTGACGGCAAACAGCGCTCCGTAACCACTCGCCGACGGAGCTTCGTCAGGCTGCCAAACGCCGAACGCCGTGCCGTCGGCGAGGGTGAATTCGGCGCCGCGGCCGCTCTCATCGAGTGCCGTCGGCGTCATGCCGAGTGCATCCCGGTAGAAAGCGACCAACCGCATTGCGTCGCGGGTGGCGGGTCCGAAAATATCGACGCCGACGATCGTAGCGCCGGCCGGGGCAGTGGATTCCATGAACGCGTCCTCTCAAAGTGTTGTTCGGGTCATCGTAGCACCGTATACTTGACAAGCAATGTCAGGTATATCGAAACGGTGAAATCCGACCGCCTCCTCGCCCTTCTGCTCGAACTGCAGCACGCCGGGAAGCAGTCCGCCGGTGCGCTGGCCCAGAGCCTCGAGGTGTCGGTGCGGACGATCTATCGCGACGTCGATGCGCTCTCGGCAGCCGGCGTTCCCGTGTACGCGGAGCGCGGCAGTCACGGCGGTATCGTGCTTGCCGATTCATATCGCGACACGTTGTCGCGGTTCGACGAAAACGAGGTGCGCGCGTTGTTCGTTTCGGGCGACGGCGCGCTGAACGATATCGGCGGTCGCGTGCACGTGGACTCCAGCCGCTGGATCGGGGTATCGGCGCCGCCGGCTGCGCTTACTGCATTGCGCGATGCCGTGTGGAAGGATCGGTGCGTGACGATCGCCTATTCCGATCGCCGCGGCGCGGTGACGCGACGAACGCTCGATCCGCTCGGCCTCGTGGCGAAGGCCGGAATCTGGTACCTCGTCGGCCGCGACGGCGAAACGGTGAAGACGTTCCGCGTCCAACGGATCGCTCGCGTGCGCGTGCTCGAACGCCGCTTCGTCCGGCCCGCTTCATTCGACGCCGGTGAATATTGGAGCGGCGTTGCGAGGCACGTTGCTTCGGAAGACGCACCGTACGTTGCGACGTTTCGGATGACGCGACGCGGTCTGGCCAACGCCGCGATCTATTGTACCGTCGAGTCACGCGCGCGCGTACGCGGCAGTTCGCAGTGGCTGGTCCGCATCGCCTTTCCCTCGATCGAAGCAGCGGTCCACGAAGCGATCGGTTGGAGCGATGAGGGCGTCGCGGTGGACCCGCCGCTTCTGCGCAAGAGGCTCGCCGAGCGCGCTCGCGCTCTGCTCGACCGGTACAACGGGGCCGCCGCCCGGGAAGAATAGTGATCTGCGTTCGCCGCCGATCGAAAGGCCCCGGTTCCCGGCCGTCGCGAACGCGCACTCATGCTCGTGCCACGTACCGCGCTTCTTGCCCCTTTGGCTGCGTTCCGGGCTCCGGCCCCGGCGTTCTGTCTGGCGATCGCAATTGCTCTAACCGGCACGGCTGACGCGCAGGTCTCCGTTACAACGGCACCCATGACCGTCACCGGAAACGTCGCGCAAACGCCCGCCGGCGTGAGCGTTACGACGGCACCCATGACCGTCACCGGGAACACCGCGCAAACGCCGGCCGGCGTGAGCGTTACGACGGCGCCCATGATCGTCGCCGGCGGCGCCGAGCCCGCTCCGGCCGCCGTGAGCGTTCGGACATCACCCATGACCGTCACCGGGAACGCCCCCTCCCCGCTGCGCCAACCGCAATTATTCCCCCACCCACCGTAGAAGATCGCAGGAGCAGTCCATGAATCGTCGCCTGATTGGCTCAATACTTAGCATCACGTGCTGGTGCGCGATTCCGGTCGCCGCCCTAGCCACGACCTATACGATCAACGTCCCGGTGCAAATGAGCAAGGTCAACGCGCCCGCCGGCACGACGTTTGGCGTCACGTGCAACCTGTCCTCATCGATTCCGCCTCAACCTCCGTATACGGTGAGTGCCGTCGGGTGGGCGCCGCCGCTCGATGCCACCGGTGCAGCCACGGGAACGGTGTCGATCTCGATGACGCCGACGGGGTTGAACACGATGGTCGTGAGGACCTATTTTTGCTCCATGAATTCGCTCGACTCGAATAACCGGTATGCGCCGCCGTCGACGCCGACCGTCAGCGGAAGTTTTCCGGGCGCAACGCCGCCGCCGGTGCAGAACCCGAACGGCCGGGGTCTGCCGCTCCAGTAATCGTGCTCGGCGCGAGTCCATTTGTGGTAACCTCTATGTTACGATGAATGCACTCGACGCCTTGGGCAATCCGGTTCGCCGCGAGATCCTCGCCGAGTTGCGCGGGGCGCCGATGCCGGTGGGCGAACTCGCGCTGCGATTCGCGGTGAGCCGGCCGGCGATTTCGCGGCACCTGCGCATGCTCGTGGCTGCCGGATTGGTCACCACCGAAGAGCGCGGGACGCAAAATGTCTATGCCGTCCGCGTGGTGGGCTTTCGCTCCGTGCGAGCGTATATCGATAGCTTTTGGGACGTGGCGCTCTCGCAGCTGGAACGCTTGGCCTCGGAATGATTACTAAAAGCGTCGTGCTGCGCTGCGATCCGGAGCGCGCATTCTCGCTCTTTACCGAACATGCCGGTCAATGGTGGCCTGCCGATCGCCGCCATACGGGCGATGCAACGAGTACGATCCGCATCGAGGCCACCGGCCGATTCTTCGAACGCGCGAACGACGGTACCGAGGTGGAGTTAGGCGCCGTGCGACTGTTCGCCAAAGCCAGCCGTTTAGTACTCGACTGGTATCCGGGAACCGACCGCGAACATGCGACGGAGGTGGACGTGCGCTTTGAAGCCGTCGAAAACGGAACCCGCGTGACCGTCACCCACGACACCGGCGGCGCGAGCGCCGACGTGTTCGCGCGCAACGCTCCGGCCTATGCTCGCTCCTGGGACCTCGTGCTTGCCGCGGTCGCTAGCCGGGGGTAGTCATCCTTGCTTTTTGGTAACCCCTACGTTACCATGCTGGCATGAAGACTGCGGCCGGCACGCCTGAAGCACCATGGCACTTGAAGACCCCTCCGGGTACGGCCGAGTATCAAGCCTGGCGCGATCCCGCACTCGATCCGCCCGCGCTCGTGGTGCAGGTCGGCAAAACGCAGCTGCGTTACCATCTGCGATGCATCGACGATCTGCGGACGATGCTCGCGGCACGCGGGGACTGGATGCCGCTGGGCAGCGCCGACGAACAGAAGCCGGCCGCTGAGGGCACGGTCGAGGCGTGGGGACGCGCGCCGAATAATCCGGTAAAGGGCTGGTACGGCATCAAGAAAGGACTGCGGGGGCGCTTCGGGATGTACGTTCCGCCGGTGCTCGAGGTGTTAGGGCTCGCCGAGGTCGAGCACAACCCCAAGAACAACCGCATTCGCGCAACGTAAGCGCGACGTCAGCCCGTGATGTGCAGCGTCTTGCCGTCGAACGTGCGCACGACGAATGGGCCATGGTTACGCGGGGCCGCTCGTGCGCGATCGCGCAAGACGCTGAGCGCCGCTGCTTCGCCGAGGCGCAGACCCGCGAGGCAGTCGGCGCGGAAGTGAACGCCGGCCGCGCTGCGCCCGAGCGAGTAATTGGCGGCCAGCTTGTCCAACTCGCCGCCCAAGGTCAAGCCGGTCTGCGTTTGTTCGACCAGCGACGTGCCGTCGGCGTTCGGTGCCACCGTTTCCGGGAAAACGATATCGCCGTTGATGAACGCTTTGAAGATGGTGACGTTCGCGCTGCTAATGATCGCGTGTGCGGCCGGATACGACGGGTGCGGTGGACAGCCGAACGGATAGACTTGCGGAAGCAACGCGTTCCCATTTGCCTTTAGCGTCGCCTCGAGAGCGGCGGAATGCAACAGCGACGGGTGGATCGGCAACGTCTCACCCGACCGAACGCGATCCACGAGCAATGCAAGGGCCTCGGGGCGCACGCGACGATGCACCATAAACTTCTGAAAGTAGACGGCGTAACCGGCAATTGCTTGGGCGCGTGACGCGAGCGCGTTCATCTCGATCGGATCGAAGTAGGGCTGCTTCGCTTGATCGGGGAGCGAGGTCAAGAACGCAGCCGCGTTGCCGATGAGGTCGAAGGGGCGGCTAATGTAATCGGCCAGGCAGCGCAGCGTGTAGACATAGCGGGCTTGGCTTTCCCGCTCCGTCGGTTGGTCCACGGGATTGCGTTGCATTTGGATCAGCGCATCGCGCGTCGTCAGGTAGTCGCGACCGGATACCGCAAACGTCGCGACGTGCGGCGCGGGCGGCGCGGGTGGGCGCAACAGATCGATGTAGAAAAACTGTGAAATATGCGGTCCGCTGAGCGCATATCCGTTGCCGCGGAAAACGTGCGCGGGGCTCGTCGCGAGTTCGGCGCACGCAGCGGCGACCGTTGCGTCTTCTGCGAAGCGAGCGAACGGAACGTCGCGGGCGCGCGCCATCCAGTAGACCTCGATCATGTCGGCGGCCGTCGCCGGCGACGCGAGCGCGGGTGCCGGAGGAACCGCGAACTGCGTTACATCGTCGCCTTCGTACTCATAGCCGAGATCGTAGGTGGCTGCGACGAGATCGAGTAGGATCGGGGCGGCAATCCGGCTCAGCGACGCGAACGCACCGCTGCGGAGTGCGTCGAGATAGGTCCGGTACGCGGCGGGATCGACGCGGCCACGGCCGTCGTGCGGCAGTCCCTTCGCGTACGACCCCATATAGTAGCGATCGGCGTAACGCGCATCGTCTCCGTTCGTACGATGCACGATACTCTGCCGCGGAACGCGAGCGGCCTCCGCCGTCCGGATTGCGCGCAAATGCTGCAATCGGGAAGGAGCGGAAGCCGCCTCGAGATCGGGATCGGAAAGACCGAGGGCGCCGGTAGCCGCTAGCGTACCGAAGAACTCGGCGCGTTGCATTTACGGTGCTGAAGAAATCTTGATCTGGCCGCCGGCTCCATCCGCACTGACCTGCGAGATGCCGGAATAGATGTGCATGCCACCGATCGTTCCGAGCCCTTCGCGGTTGGATGCCGCGTCGAACATCTTCGCACCCGCGGGTGCGAAGTTCGGCGAGTCGATCGACGATCTGGTGAAGAGACCCGCGCAACTGGTCAGCGCCATCCGCGCCGGAACCTTCGTGGAATACGCGCAGCCCCCGCCGCCCGCAGTCGTATTTGATTTTGCAACGAGGGCGCCTTGAGCGTTGTGGAATTCGACGCTGACGCTCCCGCAATTGAGCTTGACGCCGGGACCACCGACGACCACACCATTCGCGATTATCGTGTCGGACTTCGGCGTGAGAACGTCGGTCGCCATTGCGAACGAGGGGATGGCCGCGAGTAGGACGGCGGCGAGCGTGGCCCGACCCAAGTTGAACTTCATGTAGAGAGACCTCCATAAGCCGGACGAACCGGCAAGCGCCCTGGCCGCCAAAGCCAGGATAAACGACCTGATATGATTGCTTTGAACCGAAAACGAGCGAGCCTCCAAGAAGCCGCTCAGTATTTTCGTGGCACGCAGAGGCTACACTTTCCCGGCCGCAAGTCCCCCGTGATATGAAGCACGATCTACGGCCCCTCCCAGATGAAGCCCTGGGCTTTCGAATCCCGGCCGATCCGGCATTAGCGGCAGAACGTACCGAACTCAGACGGGCTCGCTGCGGGCGTGCCGTACGTCGTGCCCGGGAACGTCGCAAAGACGGTGCTGCTGCCCGGCTGATAGACCATGATCGCGCCCGCGTTGACGACGTAGACGTAGCCGGCACTGTCGAACGCGACGCTTTGCCCGTTTAGCGCGTAGAAGCCGGCGGTGCCGGAGAGCTGGCCCGCGGGATAGATGTGAAAGTTCCCCGGCGTGGAGCTCGTGTAAATATTCCCGGAGCCATCAACGAACAGGCCCGCGTTGTCGTTGTCCGTGTAGATATGGGTCGGAACGTTCGCGTAGTTATCATACTCCGCGATCTCGGGAAGGCCCGCACCGGTCTCCTCCTCGCTGTAGATGCGGGCCGGAGTCACGGTCGTGTCGATCGCGATTTGGTTCGACCCGCCGGCCGAGCCGTCGTCCTGACCCGTAGCGAGGACCGTGTTCAGCGTCGGATCGCGAACCTCGTACCCGCCGTACATGATACTCGCGCCGTATAGGGCTGCGTATACCTTACCGCTTCCGTCGACTTCAAGCGACGTCCGGCCGGTAAAGCCGTTCCCCTGCGTCGAGCTGTTGGGCGGAATGGCGAACGGCGGACCGCCGATCGCACCCTGGAACCCGGTGATCGCATACGGATATGCCCCGGTGTTCCCGATATAGAGTTGACCGCGATTTCCCGGCTGCGCACCGCCGCCATACGCTGCTACCCAAACCGGACCGAGGAGATTGCTCGTATACGCAACCGATGGCGATGTCGCGGCCGGCGTAAACCCATACACGACGGGGACCGCGTTGTTGTCCTCGCCGTCGTCGATGTAGAGGTTCGTCCCATCACACGCCAATGCGCTAACCTCATTGAACGCCGGCGCTATGGGTATCGTGCGCGTCGGTGACGTTGCGCCGGGAGCAAATCCGACCACCGAAGTAGGCGTGAACGTGTAGAACGTGCGCCCGACCTCGAACGGGATCGCTAGCTGAACCGTCGTCTCCGAAGACGCACCTCCAGCGACGCGAACATGGTTCTCGACATAGGCTGTCGCGGCGCTATACGTGTACGCGACCGTACCGGTCGCCGTATCGCTCGCCAACGTCGCGGACGTCACGGCAACGGTCCCCGTCGTGTCGCCAATCACGGACAGGACCAACGGGGCGAAGTACGTGCCGGTAATCAGGTCACCGTCGTCATCGAAGGCGACCGCGGTCACGGTCGCCGTACCGCTCGCGGCCGAACTCAATCCGGGCGGCACGCTGGTCAGGGCGTGCCGATGGATGACCCCCTCGAGCGTTACCGGGATCACGTTGGTACCATTGGCCGCGATGGTTTGGGTGAGCGTTGCGGCGGCCAAAAGGTTGCCCTGCACGTCGAGCGCACCGAAGAAAAAGTTGACCTGCCCGCCTGCCGGCGCGAGAAAGGAGCCGCTGCAGGTCGACGACGTGCAGGCGAACGTCTGTGCGGTGGTGCTGTTGACGGAGACCGTGATCGTGGTCGTCGGCGGGGGCACGAAGAGCGCCTTGCGCACACTCGCCGATGACCCGGCCTTTGGCAACGCAATCGCGAAGCTCACCGGCGCGAAGCCGGCGGGGCCAGCAGTGGGCGTCGTGACCGGCCCCGGCGCTGGGGAATGCGCGGCCGGCGCCAGGGCGGGCGCCACGACGGTGCCGGCGCCGCCTCCGCCGCACGCCGGTAACGCGATCAAGCAACCCGTTGCAAAAACGAGCGCATAAAGGCTGCTGCCAAGCAAGCGCATAGAAAATCCATTTCCCTGTCAGCCTTTTTTTTTCATCCCGCAGCAGGCGAGCGAATGAACGCTGCAAAAAAATGTGGCCTCCCGCCCACTGCGAAGGAACACGCGGTTTTGAAGGCCCGTCGAGTACTTGCATTTGTCTTTTTTGCTGCATTGGGCGCGGGCTGCGGTGGCGGTTCAGGCGGTAGCACGGGCGCGAGCCCCGCTGCCCCCGGCGGTACCGCGATAACGGCGCACTTCTCCTTCACCATTCCGCCGTCGTCATCGTCATCGAATGCGAGCGCGCGGCGCGCGACGTACATCTCACCGTCGTCCCAATCACTCGAGATCGACGTCGCGTACGGCAACTCGACCACCGTCGGCGCGGAGCTGAATCTCTCACCGTTGCCGCCGGCGTGCACGGTAACGGACGGCACGACGGTGTGCGAGCTTGCGGTCGTCGCGCAGGCCAGCGCGACGTCGTTCATCGTCACCTTCTTCGATCAGCCGAACGAAGGCGGCCAGGTTCTCTCGACCGCAACGGTTCCCGTGCCGGCCGCCGTCAACGGGGTCGCCGACGTCAACGCAACGCTGCTTCCCGTGGTCGCAAGCATCCAGCTCACCCCGACCCCACCGCTGGTCAACGGCCAAGCCGGGTCGACGACACTGATATTTACGGCATTCGATGCCGGCGGCAATCCGCTCTCCGCAGGCCTGCCGTTCAGTACGCCGCTTCAACTGACGGCGGCGAGTTCGGCGATTACGTTTTCGCCGAGTACGATCACGAGCCCGACGACCGCCGTCACCATTACGTACACCGGCGCGCCGATTACCAACACACAGGTCGTAGCGCAAGCCGGCCCGGCCACGTTTACAGCGCAGCTTCCGATTTCCAATATGTCGGGCACGCCTACGCCTACGCCTCCGCCTACGCCTCCGCCTACACCGACGCCGCCTCCGCAGAGCGTCGTACTGGGGATTAATCCGGACGACATCGGCGTCACCGTCGGCGGTCCGGGCGTTCCGCTCACCGTGTCGCTGTCGGGGGCGAGCGGCCCGGTCCTCCTCGTCGCAACCTGCAATGCGGGTGCACAGATCTCGCTTTCGCAATCGTCGGTCCCGGCCGGAAACACCAACGTAACGGTTACGGCGGTGGCGCCGCCGAGCTCCGCAGTAGTGCATGCCTGCACGGTCACCGGCACGGTAGGTTCGCTAACCGTCAGCGCTTTCGTCGACGTTAACCAAAACACGGTCACCGTCAATGCCCATGGGCGCCGCGCACGGTGACGCGACGGCAACTGACGGCCATGGCTCTCGTTCTCGGGCTAGCCGTCGTGCCGGCGATCGCCGGCGCGGCCAACTCGATCGAACAAATCGTTCCGAAAAACCTCACGCCCGAGACGGGCGGCACGGCCACGTTTCAGATCGCCGTGACGCCCGGTGACAACGCCGTTTGGGAGGCCGGATCGTATACGATCACGCTGATCGCGACCGATTCGAGCGGCACGACCGTCGCCACCGCCGCGCCCTTTACCGTCGACGAAGCCGCGACGCCGGAACAGACCACGATGGTCTTCGTCGAGTTGGCGCTTCCGCAGGGCTACGTGGGGCCGCTGGTCGTGCACGCGCACCTGGATCACGGCAAGACGTCGGACGATTCCGAACCGGCGGGCATCGTCGTCGGCGGCAACCCGGGTCAAGCGACCGTCGCGCCGGCGGCATCACCACCGCCGGGCCAAATCCCAACGCCGGGCGGACCACCGGCGCTTCCGAGCGGTGCGGCCCCGCCACCCGTCGCGGCCACAGCTCCCCCGCAAATCTACACCGGCTCGCTCGCGGCCAACACCGGTTACGGCGCGCAGCAGACGCAAAGCGGCGTGCTGAATCTCAGCGGAAAACTCTCGAGCAACGACAGCGTTACGGCCGCAGCCGGTCTGGCGAACACTCCGGGCAACGCCAAGCCCGTCATCAGCTTCCAAACGCCGTCGTTGCTGACGCAGGTCGGCACCATTTCGCCGACCTACGATCGCGACGCATTTTCCGGACCCAACGGCACCGGCATCGCCTTGAAGACGACGTGGAACAACTCGCAAGACATGCTGGAAGGCTCCTACATCTCGGGCGAGCACGATACGACGAACCCCTTCGAGATGGAGGCGCTCTCCCTCGGGTTTCCGGTGCTGGGTACCCCCATGACCGTATCCGCCGGTTATGAAGATATCTTCGGTCCGGATCAGCCCGGGCCGTTTTTCCTGCGCAACGGCGCGTTTTTCGGACTCGGCGATGACGTCACCTCACCGCACTCGTCGCTCACATACGGCATTCACTACGGCTTGACGTACTATCACGACGACATCGCGGACCTCGACCAACTCGGCGAAGTCTTCGACCTCGCGCTCGGCTTCAAGATCAACAAGGCGCAATTTGCCTTCACCTACGATCGCGCATCGCCATATTTTGCGAACGCGAGCGCGCCCGGTGTTACGCCCGACCGTGAGACCGAAACCGCTTCCGTCACCGTCCCGCTCGGCGTGCTTGCGGTCACACTCAGCGCCAACGCCTATCGCGACGATCTGCCGGGCTCGTTATTACTTCAGACGACGCACTATGTGACCGAAAACGTTGGTATAACGGACCCGCTAAAGAACGGGGACGTCCTCTCGTTCCAGGCCGTGAACGGCGTCCAGCATCAGACCGGAGATCCGATCGCGCCGTTCAGCGGAAACGACGGTACCACGTTCGCATATACGACAAAGCGCGGCCCGTTCGCGATCCAGTACAGCTTAGCAGACACGGAGACGCGCGATAACACGGGGGATCTCTTGCACGTCATCACCGATGGTATTACCGTCTCGCGTGCGCCATTCGCGGGGCTGACGATCTCCGGAGGATTCAACCTCAATGAAAATGATGCCAACGCTGCGGCCCAAACGATGTTGAGCAATTCCGTAACGGGATCGCTCTCGTATACGCTCGGCGGACTCACCCTCTCGGGCCAATTCAATCAATCGCTCTCGCATCCGTACGTCGGACTGAGCAGCCCGCCCACGCTCACGTACAATTACGGGATCAGTCTCAAACCGCCGCATAGCCCGTACTCGATCTCGGGGACGGTGACCGAAAATATCGGGATGATCAATTCATCCGTCGGCGCGCTCAGTTTGAATCGGCAATTTTGATGCGAACGTTCATTCAGGCCGCACGTTGCATGGCCTTGACCCTCGCGTTGGCTGCGTTGGCCGCCGCGCCGGCGGTGCCGCAGACGATCCCGCAAGTGCCGGCGCCGACGTTGATCTCGCCGCTGCTCAATGTGGGCGTGCCGATCTTGTTTCAATGGACGCCGGTCAATCCGGGCAACGTCTATAACTTCTCCATTCAGTCGCGGACCCGCGTCATTCAGCAGGCCGCCGGTCCGCTGGTCGTCACCTACGAATTGCAGATCTCCGATTACCCCGACGTCGCGAGCCACATCTTAGTCGACGTCAGAACGCCCGTGACGATCTTCTCGTTCCAAAACCAAAACCTGCCGGGTTCCGGGTTCACAAGCCAGCAACCGCCGAATCTGCCCCTCTCGGGCGGCACGTATTATTGGCGCGTGCGGGCGCTCGTCGGCACCGCAGCTACCACCAATTTCTCATCGATCGGACGCTTCGAACTCAACCTCAGCGGCGGCGCCTCGACCCCGGTGCACGACATGGGTATCACGTCACTCGTGATCACCACGCCGGCTTTCGTCGGCGCAGCGACCGTCATCGTGGCAAGCATTCAAAATTCCGGGACCTTTCCGGAAGAGAACGTCCCGCTCGCGATCACGGCCAACGGCGTGCAACTCGCGCACATCATCGTACCGCCGACGACGGCCGGTCAGACCACGCGCATAACGACGATTTGGACGCCCGAGGTGCGTGGCATCGCTCAGATCAGTGCGCTGATCGACTTCGCCGGCCCGAATCAAAACCGCAAAGTCGCGTCCATCACGCCCGACGTGCGCGAACAGCCGCAGTTCGTAACCTCGCTTACCGGAACGCTGCAACTCGGTCCGAACGGATATTACCTCGCCGATTCACGCGGACGCGAAACCTCACTGGTTTTGGAAGCACCGAACACGCAGATCGACTTCGGGGCCCTGCTTGGCAAGGCGATCGTCCTTCGCGGAACGCTCACGAAGCACGACAGCTCCTACCTGATGGCCGCCAACCAAGTATCGCTGGCACCATAAGGTGCTCGCTACGCCGCCTTAGTGCGGCGTAGCTCGGACGTAGAACTGAATCGTGGTTAATTCGAAAAGTGCTTCCGCATCGACGTTCTTGAGCGTAACGAAGGGGGTGTCGAGGCTAACGGCACCTTCGACGTCCGCGATCGGTGGAATGCGCCCGTCGCGGGACCCCTGCATGTCGACCACGTCATAGCCCGTTTCGGCGAACAGCTTCACGATTTCACGCCGCGTGAAGAATCGGATGTGCGTGATATCGAGGAGCCCGGCCGCCTCGTAACTGAAGTTCCCAGCCGCTAAATCACTGAGCAAGATCAGGTTGCGCGCATTCGGAATCGACGCGACGATCTGCGCGTCGCGGGCGAGGTACGGACGGATGCGGACGAGGAGGTCCCATGGATTGTAGAGATGTTCGAGCACGTCGGCGAGCAGCAAGCCGTCGATACCGCCGTGCGCGTAGCCCAGTTCGCCGAAGTCCATCCGTTCCACGTCACCTTGATGGACGCGATGCAGCCGCTCGGCGGCAAGGGCAGCGGCCGCAGCGCTAAATTCTATGCCGTCGATCCTTGCAGCCGGGAAACGGCGCCGTGCTTCGAGGCCGGTCAGGCCGGTGCCGCAGCCGACGTCCAGAAAATGCCGCGGCGGACGGACGAACAGATCGAGCAATTCCGTGCGGACGTGCTCGAAGTAGCCGTCCTGGCCGGGCGCTCGCGCATCGGTCAGGAGCTGCCAAACGTGCTCGCGCGGCGCGGCGGTGCCGTCCTGGCCATGCATATGATATGGCATCGGTAAGTCGCCGGAAGCGCATTAGGAATCCGCGGGGAGCCGGAGGTGCTTGGCTAGCTCATCGTACCATCGCGTCTGGTCGTCCCTCGTGAAGTGCGCGTTCGCACCGCTCGGATTGGGGACGAGAAAGATGCGCGTCGCTCCGAGTCGCACGTCCTGAAGCCCAAGGGCGACTGCGGTGGTTTCCCCCACGAGAATCCGATGAAGGTGACGGTATCCGGTAACCCCATGAAAGCACGCGACGCGAGGCCGATAGCGATCGATTTTTTTGAGCAAGTGCTTGACGCCCGCCGCGAGCTCCGAGGGCGCGAGGTCGCTCGCCTTCGGCGTGGGGCGCTTCACGAGATCGGTGAAGCCGATGCCGTAGTGAAGCAGGACCCGGTCATGCTCGGGCCCGAGCTTCTCAACGGAAAGTGCTGCGCGCGCTTTCCGGCTTAGCACCGAACGCGAAATGCACGGCCAGAACCGGTTGGTCGCCCGGGCAAAATAGTGTCCCCGCTCGGCGGAATAGACCGACGGATTGATGCCGACAAAGACAACGTCGAGCAACTCGGTCAGGAGGTCGGGTAACGTCACTCAGACCTTGAGTTCGTAGCGTCCGTCGGCGGTGCGCTGCAGGCGCAGTTCGGCATAGAGCTCGCCGAGCGCGTGCACGACGTCGCGACCGTCCCGGCTTCCCAGCACCTCCATCAGTTCGACGAACGTCCGCGGACGTGCGGCGAGCGCATCGGCAACCGATTGCGCCGGGCGCTGCTGCCACACCGGCGGCTCCGGAACGGCGAATTCCATCGCATCGCTGCGATCGAGCGGCTTCGTCATATCGAAGCCGGCCTTCGCTCCGGTCCGGCGGCCGGCCAGCGACGGGTCGAGCGCTGCGGCGCGGAAGTCGCTCGCGAGCACCAGATCCCGGTCGGCTTGAAAACGCGTCGCCATCGCCCAGTCCATCTGTTCGTCCTCGAAGATATCGATATCGCCGTCGACGACGTAGGCGTGCTTGACGTTAGCCGTAGAGGCAAACATCGCTGCGATGGCATTCCGTGCCTCGCCCGGGTAGCGCTGCTTCATCGCGAGACGCACGTTGTAGATGCCACCCGTCGCCGGCGGTGCGTATACGGCGAGGGGCTCGCGCACGGCTTGCAGCACGATCGACCACACCGTCGACTCCGTCATGATCGATGCGAGCTGCGCGGTCTCCGTGCGTCCGAGCCAGCGGCCGCTGATCGTCGCCGTCTGAAAGAGCGCGTCGCGCCGCGCCGTGATGGCGGTCAGATGAAAGACCGGATTGCGCTTCATCGCACCGTAATACCCGAGGAATTCGCCATACGGACCCTCGGGTTCGACGAGGCCGCGCTCGTCGAGATATCCCTCGAGCACGTATTCTGCATCGGCCGGAACGTAGACATCGTTGGTTTTACATTTGACGATCGGTACGGGTGCTTCGCGAAGCCCACCGAGGAGCGCGAGCTCGTCGCACGCGGGCGCCGACGCCATGCCGGCGAGAAAGTCAACGGGATGCGAGCCGACCGTGTAGGCCACCGGAAGGATGACGCCACGTGCGACGTGATCCGCATAGAGCACGCGCAGATCGCTCGGCGCATTGAGATCGATGCCGGCCGTCGTTGCGCTGCGTAACATGATCCGCCGGCAGCCGATATTCGTCCATCCGGTCTCGGGAAAGACCGCGAAATCGAGCGAGGCCGAAATGTAGGGCGCACCGTCGAGTGCGTGTTGAACGTGAACCGGCAGATCGAGGAAGCTCGCGTCCGCACCGATGCGAACGACCTCGTGTACCGGCGCATCCGCGGAGTCGATCCTGACTGGAGCGATCGGCCGCTCGATGCGTGCCCGCACGACGTGAGCGAGGCCGTCTTCGGAAGCGCCGAGGGCCATCGCGAGCCGGCGCCGCGATCCCATGACGTTGCCCACCAATTCGTGACCGCCGGCGTCACGCAACCACACCGCCTTGCGGCTCCCGTCCAGCCGTGCGGCGACATCGATCAGGTCGACGTGCCCGTCGACCACGTCGCACTCGCCGGCGGCGACCAGCGCCTCAACGAAGGAGCGCAGCCGGAAGCGCTCCACGCCGACGTCCGTTTTACCCATGACCGACGGTTGACGCTCCGTCGATCCCACCCTCCTGTGCCATTCCGGAATCTCAAATGGCAGGAAAGCCCCGTCTTGCCGCCCCAGCATGACCGTATCGCATGCCGAACGTCGTAGATATTTCCCGCTTCCTCGACGAGCAAAAAATCGGGAAGTTCCAAATCGGACTTCTCATCTTGTCGTTTCTCCTCATGATGATCGACGGCTACGACATCGTGGCCGCGGCCTTCGCCGGCCCGTCGTTGATCCATGAGTGGGGCCTGCGTGGACCCGAACTCGGCGTGCTCTTTAGCGCAACGCTGGCGGCGGGCTTTATCGGAGCGCCGCTGCTCGGCTATATTTCAGACCATATCGGACGTAAGAAAGTCATCGTTTACGCGGCGCTGTATTTCGGCGTCCTCACCTGGGCGTCGGTGCTTGCGCACAACCTGACCACGCTTACGGTTTTGCGTTTTCTTGCCGGCATCGGCGTCGCCGGCATCTTGCCGATCGTCGTCTCGCTGAACAACGAATTCGCGCCGACGAAGTTCCGGGCCACGATGGTCGTGCTCATCTTTACCGGCAACGTGTTCGGCGGTGCACTTCCAGGCTTGGTCGCAGCGCGATTCGTCCCGACGCTCGGCTGGCACATCCTCTTTACGGTCGGCGGAATTGCGTCGATCGCGGTGGCGGTCCTCATGGCCTTCACGTTGCCCGAGTCGGTCAAGTATCTCGCGCTTCAGCCGCAACGGAGACCGGAACTCTTACGCACGCTCGGGCGCATCAAACCGGACGTGAGTATTCCGGCCGACACGGAGTTCGTCGTCGGCAGTGAATCCAACCGCAGCAGCTTCTCGATGAAGGCGCTCTTTGCCGGCCGGCTCGCATTGCTAACGCCGTTGTTCTGGATCGTGAGCGCGGTGAACTTGATGGTCTTCTACTTCATGAGCTCGTGGATGCCGACGTTGCTCTCGATGTCCGGAATCACCGTCACGCATGCGGCGCTGGCGACGACGGTGTTTCAGCTCGGCGGTACGCTCGCCGGATTCGTGACGATGCGCTTTCTCGATCGGAACGGCTTCATTCCCGTACCGATCCTCTTCGCGGTTGCGATTCCAATCGTCGCCTGCATCGGTCTGCGCGGCTTGCACGAGTCAACGATCGTCACGCTCATCGCGATTGCCGGCTTCTGTCTCTACGGATTGCAGTTCGGGAACATCGCGTTGGAAGCCAACATCTTTCCCACCTATATCCGCGCGTGGGGTGTCGGGTCGTGCTTTGCGGCCGGCCGCACCGGCGCCGCAATCGGGCCGCTCGCGGGCGGCGGCCTGCTGGCAATGCATGTGGGACTGCAAGAGACGATGTTCATTGCGGCGTGCCCGCTCATCGTAGGCCTCGTCATCGCCATCTTCATCGTACCGCGCTATCGCGACCAGATCGCCTCGATGAGTAGTGCGATTTCTACCGGCGCCGCCGTGGGAGCCTAGAGCATGAAGGACGTCTCCGGGCGCGTCGCTTTCGTTACCGGTGCCGCCCAAGGCCTCGGACTCGGCATCGCGCGAGAACTCGCGCGTGCCGGTGCGAACGTCGTCCTGGCGGACGTTCAAGAAGAATCGGTCCGGCGCGCCGCCGCTGAGGTTGCGGCACTCGGCGTACGCTCGCTGGCCCTGACGGTCGACGTGTCGGAGCGCAGCTCGCTCGTTGCGGCCGCCGCGCGCGTGCGGTCGGAATTCGGCAAATTGCATATTCTCGTCAACAACGCCGGCATCATCACGCCGCCCAAACCCGTTTCCGAAGTCACGGAAAGTGAATGGGCTTGGACGCTCGGCGTAAATCTTTACGGCGCGATCAACGGCGTCGCGGCGTTTTTACCGATGATTCGAGAACACGGCGAAGGCGGCCACGTCGTGAACACGGCGTCGATCGGTGGCATGCAGGTCGGAAAGGGACGAAACACCGGCGCGTATTCCGTTTCGAAGTACGGCGTCGTTGCGTTTTCCGAGTCGCTGGCGCAAGAACTGGAGGGGACGCCGATCGGCGTCTCGGTATTGTGCCCGTCGGCCGTGAACACGGCGATCTTCACGTCGGCTGCGCGGCGGCCGGACCGGTTTGGCGGGCCCCTCGCGGTCGAGCAAGATGCCGCCTACGATCGCGAGCTACGCGAAGTCGGGATGGCGCCCGATGACGTCGGCAAGCGCGTCGTCGCCGCGATACGAGCCGACGAGCTCTTCGTCTTCACGCACGAACATTCGCGCGCGTGGCTCGCAGAGCGCTTCGGCCGCATTCTTGCGTCGTTCGATTCGCTCGAAACCCCCTAACGGCAGACGCGTGAGGCATCTCACGTCCAACGCCGCCCTGCTCGTACTCGTAACGTATTCGCTATGCGGCGTGTACGCGGCGTTGTCTCTGTTTTGGCAGCCGCCGGGAACGATCGGCCTCGCCACCGATTACGGTTCTACGGTGCGCGCCGTCTCTTCCGGCAGTCCCGCCGCGCGCGCCGGCATCGTGGCCGGCGACCGCATCCGGCTCGGGGCGACGCCGTTCGAGGACCGCCGCTACGTCGCCGGCTCCGGCACGAACGTGCCCGCCGGAACGATCGTGCACGTTGCGCTCACCCACGCGGGCGCAGATCGTGACGTAACGCTGACGGCCGTTCCCAACGCCATGACAGCGGCCGAGAACACGGCACTTTTATTCTTGTGCATCGCTTCGCTCATCTTCATCGGCGTCGGCGCGTCGTTGATCCTCCTGCGCCCAAGTCTCGCGACGTGGGGCTTCGGTCTGTACTGTCTGCTCGAAGTGCCGACCGCGCCATATTCGCTCCCGTGGGCCACGCCCGGCATGGCGCTGGCGACGACGGCACTCTACGATATTCTGCAGAACTTGGGAGTTGTCGGGCTGGTGCTCTTCGCGCTCGAATTTCCCAGGCGCTTCGACGTCCCGTGGCGCGAGTACGTTCGGCGTGCCCTGCCGGCGCTCTTCATCGTGCTCGCCGCGATGACGTTGTACCCCGACGTCGCAAACCAACTGTTCGCCCTTCCCGCCAAGATCGAAAACCAGTTCCTGCAAGTCACCTTCGGCGCGTTGTTCGCTCTCGCCATGCTCATCTTGTGCGATACCTACCGGCGCATCGCGCGCGACGAACGCGAGCGCCTGCGCTGGGTCTTGATCGGCTTCGGCCTTGGATTGCTGACCAGTTACATCGGCAATACGCTGATCTTCAGCACGATGATTGCAACGGCGCCCCCGGTCTGGCTGTCGACGGCGCTTACGGCACTCAACGTGCTCCTCCCGCTGACCGTTGCGCATGCCGTCGTGCGGCATCGCGTGCTCGACATCCGTTTCGTTATCGAGCGGGCGCTCATCTTTGCGATATTGACGACGATTCTCGCCGCAGTGTTCGCGCTCGTGGACTACGTGTTCGGAACGCTGCTGGAAGATTTTCGCCTCTCGCGCGTCATCGCGGCGGCGATCTCGCTGGCCCTCGCGTTTGCCTTCAAGTGGTTGGAAGAACGCGCGACTAGAACGATAAAGGCCGTCTTCTTCAAGCAGGGCCCCGGCGCCGGAATGCCGTTGGATGAATTCGAGGCCCAGCAACTGCGCGACGAGAACGAACGAGCGCACGCGACCATCGCAGAACTGACGGCGCGCCTCGACGAGCTGCGCGGTTTGCCGCGCTCATAAGGGAGCCCAGGTGCGCCGAAAAACGTTCATCGGGACGACGGCCGCGGTGGCCGGTGGGACGGTCATCCCTCCGGGGCGTCCCGTGCGCGCGCAGAATAACGCTCGGATCCGGATGCCCGCCGTGGCGACCGAAACGTTTGCCGAGACGCTCTACGCCCAGGAATGCGGCGCGTTTACGCGGGCGGGACTCAACGTCGAACTCCAGCTCTTCGCCTCCGGCGCGCCCGCGAATGCGGCGATGTCCGGCGGCGCGCTCGACGTCTCGGCCAACGATCCGCTGCAGTTGACGAGCGCGATCGAGCACGGAGTTCCCTACCGGTACTTTGCGGGCGGCCTGCTGCACGTAGCCGATGCCCCGACGACGGAACTGTGCGTCGCAAAGAACGGCCCGATCAAAACCGCCAAGGATCTCGAGGGCCAAGCGATCGCCGTTCCAACCGTACTGAACCTCGCCTCGCTCTCGGTCCGCGAATGGATGGCGCAGCAAGGTGCCGATCCGGCCAAAGCCCGGTTCGTGGAGTTCCCGAATCCGGCGATGCCGGCGGCCATCGCGCGCGGTGCGGTCGCCGCCGGCATGCTCGGCGAACCGTTCATCACCTTGTCGGCAAGCGAGACGCGCGTGCTTGCCAATAGCTACAATTCCATTGCCGATCACTTTATCTTGAACGCGTTCTATGCACGGCGCGACTGGCTCGCCGAGAACGCCGATCTGGCTCATCGCCTCGTCGCGGCCCTGTACGACGCAGCCCGCTGGGCAAATACCCACCACGCCGACACGTTGGCGATCCTGGTGAAGTACGGTAAACTCGATCCAGACAAACTCGCGGACGTCCGGCGGGCAACCTATGCCACGTCCTTGGACCCGGCACTCCTGCGGCCCGTGATCGACATCGGCGTGAAATACAAGGTGATCGACCGGGCGCTTACGCCGTCGGAAATGATCGCCAGAGTCTAGAAGAGGTTCCTCGCAATGCTCACTCCCGAAGAAAATGCCCGCCTCACGCGCGTCGGACCAGGAACGCCGATGGGTACGCTGATGCGCCGCTACTGGCAGCCGGTACTCTTGGGCGAGGAACTGCGCGAAGCCGACGGTGCGCCCATACGCGTGCGCCTGTTGGGCGAGGACCTGATCGCCTTTCGCGATACCAACGGTGACGTCGGTCTGGTCGATGCGTTTTGTCCGCACCGCCGGGCGCCGATGTTCTTCGGTCGCAATGAAGAGTGCGGACTGCGCTGCGTGTACCACGGGTGGAAGTTCGATCGTGACGGCACCTGCGTCGACATGCCGAGCGAACCGCCGGACTCGCTTTTCAAGACGAAGGTGCGCATCGGTGCGTATCCGACGTACGAGGCGGGCGACATGGTGTGGGCATATCTCGGGCCGCCGGAGTTGCAGCCGCCCGCACCCGACTACGAATTGCTCCGCGCGCCCGGGACGCACCGGCACGTTTCGAAAACGTTCGAACATGCGAATTGGCTGCAAGCGCTCGAGGGCGGCATCGACACGTCGCACTCGTCGTTCGCGCACAATCAGGATATCCAAAACAAGCGGCTCTTGCGCAACGCCGATACCGCGCCGCGGCTCGAAGTCGAGAAAACCACGTACGGCTTCCGCTACGCCGGCATTCGTTCGCGCGACGACGAGGACTACGTTCGCGTCTATCATTACGTGATGCCCGCGCAGCAGTTGCGCGGCGGCGTCACGGATTGGGGCGGCGGCAAGAAAGCCGTTCCCGCGCTGCACGGCCACGTGTGGGTGCCGATCGACGACGAGACCACGTGGACGTTTAACTGGATTTACGCCTACGATCCGGCGATCCCGATCTCGCACGAACATGCGATTTCCTATGAAACGCTCGCCGGGCGTGGTCCGGCGGAATATCTTCCCGGCTCGTACCGGCTCAAGCGCAATTCCGAAAACGACTACCTGATCGACCGCGACGTGCAGCGGACCAAGACCTTCACCGGGATCGCCGGCATCAACACGCAAGACTTCGCGCTGCAGGAAGGCATGGGTCCGATCTGCGATCGGTCGGGCGAACACCTCGGCACGACCGACCGCGCGATCATCGCCGCCCGCCAATTGCTCTTCGAAGCGCTTGACGCGATCGACCGCGGGGAAGCGCCGCGCGGCACGAACCCGGACGACTACAGCAACGTACGGCCCGTCGATTTGCAAATCCCGCGCGGCAGCCGCTGGCAAGAGGCGCTCGAACGAGAACTCATCGCGCGCTTCTAGTGACGCCTACTCTGTGTGCGAGATGCGGAGCCACGATGGAGTGCGGAGCCGGATGGGCGACGCCGTGTTGGTGCCTGCAGCAACCCATCATCGTACCCGCGCCGAACGCAACGGCCTGCCTGTGTCCCGTTTGTTACGCTGACGCCGTAACTGCGGCGAGGATCGTTCGCGAGGGGCAACGCTAGCCGGCCGCCGCAGCGAGTCGCGCGGCGCCATCCGGCGCGTCTTCTGCGCGACCCGATAGATACGCAAGCGCGGCATTGACGCCGTCCGTCGTGCCGATCTCGTGCAAACGCAGGCCCATCTGCACGCCGGCGAGAGTACCCGCGAGCATGAGTGCGTTGATACTACCGAGGTGTCCGATGCGAAACGCCTTGCCCTTGAACTTGCCGAAGCACGTGCCGAGCGACATATCGAAACGCTCGAGGATGGTCGCGCGGATCGCATCGGCGTCGATCCCGGCGGGGACGAGCACGGCCGTCAGGGAGTTCGTGTACTCGCGCGAATCCTGCGCGACGAGTTCGAGGTTCCAGGCGACGACTGCGCGGCGCGTCGCCTCGGCGAGTCGCGCGTGGCGCGCCAAGGTGTTCGCGAGACCTTCCTCGCGCAAGATCATCTTCAGCGCTTCGCGCAAACCGAAGAACAGCAGCGTCGGCGATGTGTATGGATAAAATCCGTTCTCGTTCATGTCGAGGATCGGCGTCCAATCGAAATACGAACGCGGGAAACGGCTCTTCCGGTGCGTGGCGAGCGCCTTTGCGGAGACGACGTTGATCCCCATGCCGGGTGGCAACATGAGGCCTTTTTGCGATCCGCTCACCATGACATCGACGCCCCACTCGTCGTGCCGATAGTCCATCGTCGCCAGCGACGACACGGTGTCGACGAAAAACAGCGCGGGGTGATCCGCCGCGTCGATCGCCGCGCGAATGTCTGCGAGCCGCGAGCACACGCCGGTCGACGTCTCGCTGTGGACGACCATGACACCCGCGATTGCGCCCGAGCGATCCGCGCGCAATCGCGCGCCGATCCCGGCGGGATCGGCCCCGTGGCGCCAGTCGCCGGGGAGCACGTCGACCGTGAACCCGAGCTTGCGGGCCATCTCGGCCCACTGGCTCGAGAACTGCCCGGTCTCGGCGCACAACAGCCGGTCGCCGGGATTGAGGGTGTTGGTCAGGGCCGCTTCCCACGCACCCGTGCCCGACGAGGGGAACAGCACAACGGGACCCGAGGCCCGGCACAACTCGCGCATCCCGGCCAGCAATTCCGGAACCAACGCGCTGAACTCCGGTCCGCGGTGATCGATGACCGCGCGGTCCATCGCGCGGAGCACCCGCTCGGGAACATTCGATGGTCCCGGCAACTGCAAGAAGTGATGACCGCTATGAAACGCGCTCATTGGGCCGGCACCAGCGTGAACGTCGCCGGATCGACTTGATAGTTGCCGGGTGCAACGGAGTCGTTCGGGACGGCGCAGATCACGCTGTTGTCGGGTCCCCAAATGACGACCAGATCCGGCGGACCGCACGGGGTCTGTTGCAGCTGGTAATCTTGGAGCAGTTCCGCGCCCGGCGTGTCCGGTTGGACCTGATATGACGGGTAGTCCAGTTGCGCCTGGTCGTCGTTGATCGAACCGAACAGCAGCGCATCGGTCAGGCCGGCCAACGCGAACGCGCCCCAAAATCCGCCGCCCCAATAGACCGGCGCCGGACGCCACGCTACGCCATGGTTCCAACCCCAGCTTCCGCTCGGAGCGTGCGCGTTGCGCACGACCGGGCCGATGAATCGGCCGCGATACGGTCCGCCGCTCGTCGTCGCATTCGGCGCATGCGCGTAGTTGACCGGCGATTGATTCGGCAACCGAGCCGGTACCTGTTGCGTCGCCGGACGTGGCACCACCGGAGCCACGGGACGCGCGTTGACGTCGCGGTTGAAATTGAAGCCGCCCGCGTTCGCTGTAACCGGGCGCGGTTGAGAAACCTGCGGAGCCGCGCGGAAAACGGGCGCTGACCGTGCCGGCGCACTTGGCCGGGCACCCCCGCCCCCGCCCCCGCGATCTCCACGCGATGCCGCGAACGTTGCGGCCGGCATCGCGCTGAGCAAGCATAGCGCCAAAGCGCTCGTCCAAAACCTCTTCATCATTTGACGGTGTCCAGCGTTCCCTTGACCGAGACGTACGTTCCGTGCTCGGTGTGCAAGAGGACGAGCACCACGTGCGGCCCCAGCCGCTCCGACGAATGGGGCAGATGGTGCGAAGCATCGGTGAGGTTCATATATACCGCGCCGTGCTCGAGCGCAATCTGATGCGTCTTCCCGTCTTGGTGCAGCGTCGTCGCGAACGGCAGGCAGCGTTGGAGCAAGCCGACAAAGGAGCACGCGCCGCTCGTCACCTCGAGCACCCCTTTGCGATCGGGGCTGCGCAGCCAAAGCGTCTCTCCCGCAAGCCGGATGTTGACGCGGTCATAGATTTGGACCGCGCCATCGCTCTGCTGGACGCGGGTCACGCCCTCGGCGTTCGCCGGAGCTCTTGCAAGAACGAGTGCCGCGAGTGCCACATACAGCACGCAAGCGAATCGGCGTCGAAACAACGGTCAGCCCTCCTGCGGTTTGCCAGGGGCGCCAACGGAGCCACGGCAATACGTCGTTCGTGGAGATGGGGCTCGGGTCCGGCGCGGTTGCAACCGCCGATGACTACAGCGAACGGAACTTCGGCGGCAAGACGTTCGCGGCGTTCGAATCGCCGCTGCCGGCACACCGCGCGGCAGCAGCGGCGCTGCACGACCGGCTGGTGGGGATTGGATTCGGGCCCGATCGAGCGGCCGCGCTGTTCGGGCTCGCCGAAATCGCCGACGTCCGAGCGAGCCGCGCGGCATATTTCGACGCGTTCGTCCTCCCGCACGACGCAGCCGGGCGGGCGGCGCGTTTCTTCGTGCTGCATCTGCCGGAACCCGAATCCGAACTGCGGGCGTGGCTTGGGGATGCGGGCGTGGACCTGCTCATCGAGATGTCCGCGCTCGTCACGGTCGACGGCAGGCGCCGTTCGCTCGTCAGCGCGTCGTGGTTTGCCGGACGGTTGATCTTTGCCGACGCGCGCGCATACAACGCCGTGTGGCCCGGGGAGCCGTTCGCCGATTACGTCATGCCGCCGGGCGGCGATTCCGTCGGTCTTACGCGCGTCGCGCCCCGCACCCCGCGGCGCGCAACGCTCGACGTGTGCTGCGGCGCCGGCGCGCAAGCGCTGGCGGCTGCGGCGTACAGCGAAGGGGTCGTCGGCGTCGACCTCAACCCGCGCGCGTTGCGATTCGCGCGTTTCAACGCCGCCGTCAATCGCATCGAGCATGCGACGTTCGTGCCCGGCGACGTCTACGACTCGCTGGGTGACGCGCGGTTCGATGCGATCGTAGCGAACCCGCCGTTCGTGCCCTGGCCGCCGGACGACGACGAACTGCTCTATCGCGGCGGCGGAGCAACCGGCGATGACGTTCTTGCCCGCATCCTCGCGGGCGCGATCGCACGACTCGAACCACACGGCTCGCTTGCCATCGTCGCCGACTTCGCGAACGCGGCTTCACTCGCGGAGCGGATCGCACGCTGGCAAGGTGAGCCGCGCAGGACGCTGATCGTGCTCCAGCACCACTACGAGCTGCTCGCGTACGCCGAGACGCACGCGGCGCACCACGATGACTCAGCGCGCCGGCAAGCCCAAGTCGTGCGTTTGCTGCGGCACTTCGAACGAGCGGACATCCGATCGCTCGACTTCGGCTACATCGTGCAAGACGCCACCCCAGGTTCGGCGCACCTGGTGCGCACCGCAGCCCCGCTTACCGCCTCGATCTCGAGCGACATCGAAGCCTGGTTCGTCCATCAGCGCCGGCTCGCAGCGGGCGAGGTTGCCGGGCTCCTGCTGGAACTCGCACCGGGTCTGGGCCTCGTGGACGTGGCGGAGCGCGCGGCCGACGGAAAAACGAGCGCGTCGTGCTACGTCGCGCCGGGGCCGGCGTCCCTCCATCAGTCGTGTGCCGTCGCGCGGAGCGCGTTCGCTTTGCTGATCCGCGTCGCCGCCGGCGGATTACGCCCGCGCGACGTAACCGAAGAAACCGCCGCCCGCGAACTGCACGAGCTGCTGCGCGGGGGCTTGATCAGACTCCAGGCTACAAGCTGATACCGATCGGGCCGATCATGTTCGTGATGCTTTGACTCGGCGCGACGTTCCCCGTTGCGCCCGGAGCGAACACCGTGATCAGACCCGGCACGCCCGGTACGCTGAAGTTGGTCACGAACATGTTGCCCGTGGTCGACATAACGAGGCCCTGCGGCTGCGCCAGCAACGTGCTCGACCCGGCGATCGTGACCGTCGGCGCGACGTTCCCGGCCGCGCCGGCCGCGTACTCCGTGATGCTGTTGCCGTTGGCGTTGGTGACGTACACGTTGCCGCTCGCATCGAGGGCGACGCCGCTCGGCACGTTGAGACCGCTCGCCGCACCTGAGATGGTTCGCGCCGGCGCAACGTTTCCGCTCGCGCCGGCAGCGAAGACCGAGATCGAGCCGATTTCGTTCGCGACGTAAATGTTGCCGGTCGCGTCGACGGTGACGCCCGCCGGAGTACTCAGTCCGGTTGCCGCGCCCGCGATCGTAACCGCCGGCGCCGTGTTGCCGCTCGCGCCCGGCGCATAGATCGTAATCGCGTTCGAGTTCGTGTTCGCAACGATGAGCCGGCCCTGTGAATCGATCGCGAGCCCACGCGGCAGATTCAGACCCGTCGAGGCACCCGCGATCACCAGCCGCGGCGCCACGTTGCCCGCGAGCGCCGGCGGGAATACGAGGATCTGATTCTGCACCTCATCGGCGACGTAGACGTTTCCCGCCGCGTCGCGAACGAGACCGGTCGCACCGAACAACTGCGTGTTCGGGCCGTTGATCGACGCTGCCGGGTTGATCGCGCCGTTCTGCGATTGCAGAATCTGCAGCACCCGGGTGCCGCCGTCGGTCACGTAGATAAACGGTCCGGTCGCCGGCGGAACATACGTCGGGGCCGGCGCGAGCGAGCCGTTGCCCGAGCCGCCGCAGCCGGCTAACGCGATGAGGGCGCAGAGAACCGCAACACATGAAAAACGACGCATAGCTCTACCTCGCGCGCAGATTTCAGCAGGCTCGGCGCCCGCACCTCGCCTATAGAGATGAGAAATGAGTGAATTGCCGCGACTCTTGGAAAACGTGCGGGCGCTGGTGTTCGACGTGTTCGGCACCGTGGTGGACTGGCGCAGCGGCGTCGCGCGCGAGGCCGCGCCGTTCCTGGCGCGGCACGCAAACGGCGCTGCCGACCCGGGTGCTTTTGCGGATGCGTGGCGTAAGCGCTACCAGCCCGCGATGGAGGAAGTGCGCAGCGGACGGCGACCGTTCGCGCGCCTCGACGTGCTGCATCGCGAAAACCTCGCCGGCGTGCTGCCGGAATTCGGGATCGACCCGGCGACCGTGCCCGGCGCGGAGTTGGACGAACTCAACCTGGCCTGGCATCGGCTGGATCCATGGCCGGATGCCGTCGCGGGTCTGACGCGCTTGAAGTCGCGCTACATCATCGCGCCGCTATCGAACGGCAACATCATTATGATGCTCGACATGGCCAAGCGCGCCGGTCTGCCGTGGGATGCGATCCTCGGGGCCGAAGTCGCGCAGGCGTACAAGACGTCGCCGCAAGCGTATCTGCGCACGGCCGACATCCTCGCCATGCAGCCCGCCGAAGTATGTCTCGTCGCCGCGCACAACAACGATCTCGCCGCGGCCGCGAAATGCGGGCTACGAACGGCTTTCGTCTATCGGCCGAACGAAAGCGGCCCGGGACGCACGCCGCCCGGGCCGGATGGGGAGTGGGACGTCATTGCCCGCGATTTCGGCGAACTCGCCACCAGGCTCGGCGGGTGAGCGTCAGTAGCGCTTGTCGATCCAGTCCCGAATGTAATCCATCAGGTTCTTCATCACGTTCGCGTACTGGCCGGGCGTCGTCTCGCACGCGGTACACGGCGTGAAGAAGTGCGTCGAGCCCTCGATCACGATGTAGTCCTTATCTTTGCTCGCTGCCACATCGTACTCGTGCTCGACATCGCGCACGAAATAGTGCGCGCCCATCGCCGCGAAGAGTTCCGGCACGGCGATGGATTGCACCGCACACGTCGTCGAGTTGTTGCTCGAGCAGTCGTCGATGCCGTCGAGCGCGTTCGTCGAACGCACCGCGTTGGCACTCAGAAAGGAGCGGATGCTCAAGATCTTCGTGCCGTTATCGAAGGTATAATGCAACGCCTTGAGGTTCGGATCGGGCACGTACACGCTATGCACGACTTGGCGCACGATCGAGCCGTCGTTGCGTAGGAGCTTCTCCGGTCGCACGGTGCTCATCACGCCCGCGATCGAGGGGTCGAGCATAAAGAGGCCCGCCGCCGCGCCCGGACCCGAACCCGGGTTGCCGCCGCGCGGAATGACGATGATGTCGTCGTCCGGGAAGCCGTACGTGCCGTTCTTCATCGCTTGCAGCTTGGCGAGCGAACGATCGATGATGCCGTTCATGCGCTTCGACTGCGCGGCGAAGTACCGCCGTTGGAAGTCGGCACTGTAGTGCGAGACGCCGCTCGGGTTGTAGCCGTTCTTCGGATCGAACGGGTCGAGCGCCGGATCGAAGCCGGCGTCCGGCGGATCGTGTTCGTCGAGCACCGCCGGATTGAGGCCCCGCAGCACGTTGACCGGATTACCCGGATGGGAGTCGGCGAACACGATGCCGTCGGCCGGCGGCAAATTGGCGAGCGCATCCGTGCACTTCACCAAGCGTTTGGGGTTCGTGCAGTATCCGATTCCGTTCTCGGCCACGGCCTGGTAAAAACTCACCGTCGGACCGCCGCCGCTGTGCCCGAACAGCAACACTTTGGTGATGCCGGGCTGCTTGCGCAGGAACGTGATGGCGGCTTTGACGTCGAGCGCCAGGTCTTCGAAACGAACGAGTTCTTCGTTGTTCGTGAAGCGCGTGTTGACGCAGAGCATCAGGAAGCCGCGTTGCGCGAGTTGCGTGCAGGCGGGATGGCGCATAAAGTCGGCGGTGCGGTGAATGACGACCAGCGCGACGTGCGGTGCGGGCCCGCTATCGGGCTTGTAGAGCGCCGCCTCGGCCGGCCCGAGCGAGATGAACGTGGGCGCGGATTGGGCGCTCGCCCACGCCGTGGTGAACCCGAAAAGCATTGCCAGGATCGTGGTTGCCCGGCGGACCCATTGCGCTCGGGACGTCGTTGCGCTCATAGTTTAAGAGTTACCACAGAAATGTCAGGCATACTTGCGCCGGAGGGAGCTCGGAAGACAATGCAACTGCAAACACGCGTTTTTGCCGCGCTGGTCGCCTTGGCAGCGGCCGCAATGCCGGCCGGTTCGTTCGCGCAAACGGCAACGCCCGACTCGCCGCCGTCGTACGCTCGTCCGAGCTACGGAACGCCCGACGAAACGATTCACGGGCGCATTTCGTCCTTCGACGGTGCCTACAGCCTCCAGGTGCGCGACGACCGGGGATTCATCGACAACGTCCAGCTGCAGCAAGGCACGGTCATCAATCCGACCGGCATCCGGCTGCAATCAGGGATGAGCGTAACGATCCACGGCGTCAACCGCGGCGCGGCATTCGCCGCGAACCAGATCGACACGCCCTACCAGTCATACGGGGCTACGTACGGCGACGTTCCCGTCGGCCCGTACGTGTATCCGGCCTATCCGTACCCGCTCTATCCGTATCCGGTCTACTCGTATCCCATCTATGGATATCCGTACGGCCCGGGGTTCTCGTTCGGGTTCGGGTTCGGGCCGAGCTTCCACCGCGGCTTCCGGCGCTAAGACCCCCCGTGCTGTACGGAGCCCGGCGTCATCGGCCGGTGACCAAACGTGCGTGGATGATCGGCTAGGGCGAGCGAGCGCACCGCCAGCGCGAGATCGCTTGCAACGCGCCCTTGACGCAGCGCTTCGTCGGCATTCCCGCTAAACGCAGCGTGCGTCCGCGCGATGTCGGCATCGAGTGCCTTCTGAGCGAGGTCACGCGCCTCGGGCGTGTTCGCAAGTTTCGCATCGGCAGCTAAGCGCGTCGCATCGAAGCGTCCGGACATCCGGTGTCCGCGGTGCATCATCCCCGGCCCGCGGTGCATCATCTCCGGGCCGCCCGGCATTTGCCGGCCGCCCTGCATCTGCGGTCCGCCGCCGCCGGCCATCGCCGTTTGCGGTCCTCCCATTGGCGGGCGCGCCATCATCGGGCGCGCAGGGCCGTTCGCGATCATCGCGGGCGGGGCCGGAATGTCACGCGGCGCGGGCACCGGATGTTCGGCCTCCGACGCGCGCGCCAGCGCCGACGCGGCCATTGCCTCGCTCGCCGCACCGGCATCGTGGCGTTGCAAGCGTGCGAGCGCGTTCCGGTAGTGGGTCTTCGCGGCATCGAGGTACCCCGACGCACCGCGCGCTTCCGCATCGGCGATCGTGCGGTACGCACCGCGAAGTGCGAACGTCGCGCCGCGTTCGGCGAAGGCGGCGCGAGCGGCGTCGGGAGCCGGTGCCGTCTGGGCGACGACCGTTCCGGAGAGTGCGAGGACGAGGACGCTGGAGGTCGCTAAAAGTCGCAGCATGGTGTGCCGATTGTGGCGACCGCCGTTGGGAACGCCCTGAGAGCGACGCCTTTAGAGATGCTCCGCAACGAGCCACGCCAGCATCACGCCGGCGATGGCGGCGTTGTTGCGCTCGAGCATCATCATGTGGCCGTTGCCGTGGATGCCGCGGTCGGCAAGCCGGATGTAGGTGTTCTTCACCCCGGCTTGCGTGAGATAGGCGGCCGTGCAGTAGTCGTACGGCGCGTGATACGACGCTTCGGATTGGACGATCAGGATCGGCACCCGCGCGAGCCGCGGCAACGTTCGCGCCGGCGCCGTCTGCCGCCAGCAGTTCACGAGGCCCGGGCCGCCCGGCTGGTCCGCGCGCTCGAAACTCAATTGCGCGGGATCGGTGACCGGCGGATCGTACGTCAGCGGCACCATCTCTAAACCGTAGAGCTTCACTTGCGGCACGTCGCTGAACCAATTCGGCGCGCCGTTGTTGAGGACGTCGTGCACCGGCGGCCCGCTCGGCTCTACGTCGAGCAGCGCCCGGACCAAATTCGGCCGCGCGTCGGCAACCGGCCAACTGAACGCACCCGACTGCGAGTGCGTGAGCAGAATCCCCGGACCGATCTTATCGAAGAGGGCGACGAGCGCGGCCACGTTCAACTTTTGCTGCTCGGTAAAGTCGGCAATCGACGGCGTTTCTTGCGAAAGAAACTGCGTGAAGACCGGATCGCCCGGCGTAGCGCTGCCGGGGAACTGCGTATGCAGGTGCGCTTGCGGCCAGAGATTCGCGCGTTCGGGCGCGGCGAACCGGTTGAGCATGAACGGCATGTCCTGGAATGCCGCCGGCCCGTACGTCTCGGCGTTGTAGCCGGAGCGTCCGCGTCCAACTTGATCCGCGACGTAAACGGCGTAACCGCGCCGCAGAAAATACTGCGCCCAGCCTTCGCGCCCATCGGGCGTTCCGGTGAAGTTGGCACCGGTTTGGCCGCCACCCTCGATCATCACGATCGGATAGCGATGCGTCCGCGTTTGCGGAATCTGGTACTCGACGTACATCTGATCGGTCAGCGGCTGCTTGCCCGTAGTCGTGAGCGCGCCGCCGACGAAGAGGTAGCCTTCGCTCGCGATGACGAGCGGCGGACGTGCCGCCGGCGCGATGCCGGTGAGTGCGACGGCGAGAACGGCGGCGGCGAGCGCGCGGATCATCGCGGGTCTCCTCCCGGCTTGCTCACGGCAACCCAGTTGTTTTGCGAGCCGTCCCAGCGCGCCACGAAAATTTGGCTCACGTCGAGACCGCGCTGCGGACTCGTCTTGAAATTATAGCGACCCGATGCGCCGGCGAAGCTGCTTATGCCATTGAGGTAGTCGCGAATTTTTTCGCCGCTCGCATTCGGACCGAGCGCGCGCAGAGCCGTGACGACGAGCAGCGCCGGAT
>Ga0182015_10000934_pt1 | contig 40536 bp, 25 predicted proteins | sample 712P3MmetaG_FD_120478 | JGI IMG/M metagenome (GOLD analysis project Ga0182015, IMG submission 120478) | Permafrost microbial communities from Stordalen Mire, Sweden - 712P3M metaG | ecosystem: Environmental > Terrestrial > Soil > Wetlands > Permafrost | place: Sweden: Stordalen | collected...
CAGGCCTTTTTCCGATTCGACCGGCACCACCGTGACATCGCGTCCGTCGCTGCCGTCGGCCTTCGTACCAACACGCACGACCGTCTGCTTCCCTGCCGTCCCGTCAAAGAAGCTGTCGAGGTTATCGGTCGCGTGCAACTCGCGGCCGTTCACGGCCAGCAGATACTCACCTTCCACGATGTGGATGCCCGGCAGCGTGAGCGGCGCCGTGAGCGAAGGCGTCCAGTTCTGGCCGTTAAAGATCTTGGCGAATTTGTAGCGATCGTTTTCAACCGTGTAATCGGCGCCGAGTAAGCCGGGCTTTGGTCCGTCTTTTGGCATATCCGGTCCACGCACAAACATATGGCCCACCTGGATCTCTCCCAACATCTCGTTCGACAGATAGGTGAATTCGTCCCGGGATGCGAGGCCATCCAGGTAAGGCGCGTACTTCGCTTCTACCTTAGCCCGGTCAAGCCCGTGGAGGTGGGGATCGTAGAAGAAGTCGCGCTCGATGTGCCAGGTCTCGCGGTACATCTGCTTCCACTCGGCACGCGGGTCAATCATCGCGACCATGCCGCCGTTCGCCACCGGCTTGCCTTGCGGAGCATCGGGGGAGCCTGGCTTGAGATCCGCAATCGGCGCCAGGAACCAATTGTCGCCCCGGGTGTAAAACAGCTTTTCCCCGTCGTGTGAAACCTCGTAGCCCGTCAGCCCGCTGAGGATCTCTTCCGTCTGTCGTTTTTCAGTCGTAAAGCGCCACAGCGCGCGGATCGGCGGCGTATCGCCCTCGGAGGAAGCGCGTCCAACCGGTTCGCCTTCCGCTAGAAAAAGCACTCCCGTCTTCGCCACCGAAAGACCGACATAGTTGCGCGTTGGAATCGGCAAAGAGAGGATGCGGTTGCCGATGCCGGCGAGATCAATCACGGTCGGTTTCGGCTTCTCATCTTCCTTCTTCTTGGCGTCGTCTTTCTTCTCGTCTCCCTTAGACGCCGCATCTCCCTTACTCTTATCTGCATCGCTTGCTTCGTCTTTCTTGTCTTCGTCCTTCTTCTTATTCTCGTCGTCGCTCTCGGGCGGCACGGGTGAGACGCCGTCGCGTGCCAGCACGACTACGTAGACGCTGTTGCTGGTAGCGCGGTCGAGAGAAGAGAGGTCGATGCCGGCGTCGGAGGGGCCGTTGTTAGTGGAGACAGTGAAGTAGAGATATTTGCCGTTGGGGTCAAAGACCAGGTGGGCAGCGTTGCTCATGCCATCCGTGATTTGCGTGGAGGTGTGCGTAGCAAGCGAATAAAAGAAAACCGCGTGCAGTTCGTTCTCCAGATCGCGCGTGTATGCGATCCACTGTGAGTCCGATGACCAGGAGAGTTCGGTGGACGCCCCGAAGCCGCCGCGCAGCCCGGTATCGACTTTTACCGGCTTGCCGCCGGCCGCATCGACGTACCAAAGCCTCAGGTGTTTGTCAGAGTAGGCGATGTGTTTCGAGTCAGGGGACCAATGCGGGCCGTAGAAGAACGATGGATCGGGGCCCAGATCGATGACCTTAGGCGGTTCGAGCCCGTCCTGATCACGGATATAGAGTTGATACTCGCCCGAGGCGTCGCTGAAATAGGCAATCGATTTTCCATCGGGAGACCAGGAGGGATCGCGTTCGGCATGGCCGGGTGTGCTGGTCAGGTTGCGGACGTTCCCCTTCTCCGCGGGCAAGGTGAAGATGTCGCCGTGAGCTTCCGCAACCACGCGCACGCCGGTCGGCGAGACAGCGAGATTCTGTACCTCTTTCGCGGAAATTGGCTTGAGCGATGGCGTCAGGGATGGCAGGTCACCGTGAACCGTAACCGGCACGGTGTGCTCCTGGTGCGTCGCCAGATCGTAGAGATGCAGAGAGCCGAACTGCTCGTAGACGAGCGCTCCCGGGCCGGCACTCACCGTTTTCAAATCGTATCCGTGGTTCTCAATAATCTGCTCGACTGCTTTGGTATTTGGGTCGTAGCTGAAAAGCGAGATCGGCCCGTTGCGGTCTGACAGGAAGTAGACCGTGTTGCCCTCCCAGACCGGGCTCGAATCATTTGAGTTCTCCCGCGGGACCTTCACCAGGTCGAGCGTCTTCATATTTATCAGCCACACAGGGGTAGTCTGCCCGCCCCGATAGCGTTTCCACGCCGGTTCCCACTGCGCCACGGGTACATAAGCCAGCGTATTTCCGTCAGCTGAGAAGGTACCATCGGCCGCGCTCGGCAGGGGAAGCACTGTGGGCGATCCGGAGCCATCGGCATGGATGCGAAACAGCCGCGGGAAGTCTGAATAACTCGTGCGCGGCGAGGCGAAGAGAACCTCCTTACTATCCGCGCTCCAGCCCACGACTTCGTTTCCCATTGGGTTCCAGGTCAGGCGCTGTGGCACGCCCCCGTCCGCATTCACCACGTATACCTCGTTGAGTCCTTTTTCCCGGGTAGAGTAGGCGACGCGGGTGCCGTCAGGAGAGAAATAGGGGCCTGAGCTGACGGCATTTACTGATGTAAGCCGCCTCGCTTCCCCTCCCTGGCGAGAGACCGTCCACACATCATTTGCGTAGAGAAACGCGATCTTGTCCGCGCTGAGGGAGGGATTGCGGAGAAGGAGGGGCGGAGCGGTCTGGGCGAAGCTGGATAGAGCAAAACACGCTACGAAGATGAAAATACAAGCAGCCAACGAGGCACGAAACAAGAGGCTCAGTCGAGCCATGGGCAAGCTCCCTATAAGTAGAAGATCTGCGAATCGCCACGCCATACACGGCATCGGTCGAACCGCCGTGAAGCCTTCGTCCACGCGAAAATCATCCGCAGAGGTGGCATAACGATATCATGGCGAGAAGGCTCAAACCGCCCGGGAGGGCACTCCTACAGCCCGGTTGCTTCACTCTGCTCTGCACCATTCCCCGTGAGTCGTGCGCCGTTTGGCGGGTAAAATCCTTGCCAGGTATGAATGCCCTGTTCTTGGAAGCGCTAGGTGGTGAAGCTGGTTGCAGACGGCTATCGGCGGAATTTTACGCCCGTGTTGGCCGTGATCCGGTTCTTCGTCCGCTGTTCCCCGGCAAGAGCCTCCGTTGCGCCACAGAAGAGTTCGCCGCCTTCCTGATTCAATTTCTGGGTGGCGATGAAGCGCAAACTCAGCACCGATGGTGGCTGAGCCTGCGCGAGTCGCACGCACGTTTCTCCATTAGCCCCACACAGCGGAGTGCCTGGTTGAAGCATATGGGGCTGACGTTGGAAACGGCTCCGCTCAATGAGGGGACGCGAACGGCACTTCGCCAGTTCTTCTTGCAGAGTTCCGCTTATGTCGTAGGAAATGTGGCTGCCGAGCCGGAGCATGAGGATCTAGCCGCGCGGTGGACCGCGCAGCGTGCCTTGGATGACGCGATCGGCGCAGTTGCCGTTGGCCATGACCAGGAAGCTCTCGTGCTCGCACGCCAATTTGCTCCCCGGCCGTCGGTTTTCGTCGGGTTGTTGGTGCGGATGATTCAATCCGGCCGCACTGGGCTGATTCGCTTCGTGATCGATGTCCTGGAGAGCGAGCCCTCCCTCGCGACGCGCCGCTTTTCCGGAACTACACTTTTGCATTTCGCGTGCGGCGCAGGATGCTTCGAAGTGGTCGCGTTGTTGCTGCGGCTCGGCATCGACCCAAATCTGGAGGACCGCGGGGCCCATACCCCGCTCTACCGCGTGGCGAACGAGTGTGCGTCAGAAACAGGTCCGGAGCTAATCCGGGAATTGGTGCGAGCCGGTGCGGAAGTGAACGCCTGTCGTGGCGTCACCCGCGCGACTGCGTTGCACATGGCGGCAAGGCGGGGCTACGTAGGGATTGCCAGCGCGCTGCTCGATTGTGGCGCAGCAATCGAAGCGAAGGATAGCAAGGGCGATACGCCACTGCAACGAGCTATCAATTGTCGCCGCGATATAGTCGTGCAATTGCTGTTGGAGCGTGGGGCCAGCATGAGTGCGAAACCAAGAGGGTCTCGATAAGCAACAATCGGCCGCGCAGTGTAGAGCGAACCGCGGCGGCGGCCAGATAAAGGTGGAGTGTGTTCCTTGAAAAACTCCTCGCGTCTTCGTATGCCGTTGATCGTGGCGTGTTGTTACGCGGCGATTGTTCTTTGTCTTTTCTTTTTTGCCATGTTTGAGATGCTGACCGGCCGTGACGAATTTGGCTACAGCGCCATACCGGCCCTATACGCAACTTATCCTCTAAGTCCCTTTCTGGAACACAAAACTGCTTATTGGTGGCTCGCCATAGGGGTTGGCGGTGGAGTGAATTTTGTGCTTCTATACGCGCTTCTATGGATAGCCGGTAAGGCCAAACCTTCAAGGAAGGCATTATAAGCTTCTTCCTTTGCGAAAGAGCTTGAGGTGAGGTCCATAAATCGGGCTGGCCTCAGGCCGGCGAGCGGTGCGCGTACTGGCCGCCCACGCCAAAGACCGCTTCGCAGGTGATTTCTAACTTCCCGCAATGGATGGTAGTGTTCTTTCATGCGGAGGCGATTCACCCCGCTTCGGTTTCAGGGAAGGTTTCGCACGCTTGACCTGGTTTTGCGGAGGATGCGCTTCAGAGTGAACGATGTGAATAGCAAATTAAAACGTTGCAAACTCGCTGCTTTTTTCATGCTGACCCTTTCACTCAGAGCCACCGCGACTGTTCCATCGGCTGTCATGGGTTCCGCAGCGTTCGCGAGTGAGCCACTTGCTGCGAACCCCGAGATGGCCAATCACGTACGCGCCGAGTTCCTTCACGCCTGGAACGGATACAAACAGTACGCCTGGGGACACGATGAGGTCAGACCCCTCAGTAAGGCGCCCTTTGACTGGTATGGCACCTCGCTGCTCATGACGCCCGTCGACGCGCTCGATACCATGATCCTGATGGGGTTGAACGACCAGGCCGACGAGGCCCGCGCCCTGATCGATGAGAAGCTCGACTTCAACAAAGACATCTACATCAAAACCTTTGAGATCAACATCCGTCTGCTCGGCGGTTTGCTGAGCAGCTACCAGTTGACCGGCGACAAGCGTCTACTCGCGCTTGCCGACGACCTGGGCCAGCGATTGCTTCCTGCTTTTAATTCGCCAACGGGTCTACCCTACGTCGAGGTCAACCTGAAGACCGGAGCGGTTCGTGGCGATGAGCCGAATCCGGCTGAGGCAGGCACCTATTTGCTCGAGTTCGGTACGCTGAGCAAGTTAACCGGCAAGCCCATTTACTACGAGAAGGCCAAACGCGCCATCACCGCTCTTTATGATCGCCGTTCTCCTATCGGATTGTACGGGCTAAACATCAACGTCAAGACCGGTGCATGGACTGGCACAGCCAGCAACATCAACGGCGGCACCGACTCCTACTACGAATACCTTTTGAAGGCCTGGCTGCTTTTTGGCGATATGGACTGCAAGCGCATGTGGGAGACGAGTCTCAAGGCGCTCAACCAATACGTTGCCCAGGAAGCCCCAACCGGCTTCTGGTATGGTGAGGCCGACATGTACACTGGCGCTCGCGCCGGAACACGCTTTGGCGACCTCGCGGCGTTCTTCCCGGGCTCACTCGTGCTCAGTGGAGATGTCGCGCGCGCCCGCCGCCTGCAGGACTCCTGCTACAAGATGTGGACGACGTTCGGCATTGAACCGGAGGAAATCGACTACTCCACCATGAAGATTGTCTCTCCCGGGTACGAGCTTCGGCCTGAGATCATCGAATCCGCTTACTATCTTTACTACTTCACCCAAGATCCCCGCTATGTGCAGATGGGGCAAACCTTCTTCGAAAGCATAAAGAAATATTGCAGAAATGATGTTGCCTATGCAGCGCTCACCAGCGCCGATACCAAGGTGCAGCGCGATGATATGGAAAGCTTCTTCTTCGCCGAAACCCTGAAGTATCTTTATCTGTTGGGTGCGCCCAACACGATCGACCTGAAGACAACGGTGTTGAATACCGAAGCTCATCCCCTACAGCGAACGTGGAAGGTCGACGGTCCCGTCTCGGACTTTCCCGCATGGATGCGGGAAGGCTCACTGATGGCAAAGCCTACTCCAGGAGCATCTCATTGAACAGGCATTCCTCGATCGGTCGCAGTCTCTTACGGGTCTTCCCTGTTACCCTTTGCCTCATGGCACTTCCGGCTATCGACCATGCGCAGTCCTCCGCATCGGCTTCGCTTGCTCTGGATCAGCCGCAACCCCTTCCCGGGCCGCGGCCATCCGTCGCGACCATTCAACAGTGGAAGGATCGTAAGTTCGGTATGTTCATCCACTTCGGCCTCTACTCCGAATTTGGCGGGATGTACCAGGGCAAAAAGATCGACAACGGATACAGCGAGCAGATCATGGCCAACGCTCCCATCCCGCTCGACGAGTATGCGGCGACGGCCGCCCAGTTTAATCCAGTTCACTTTGATCCGGACGCGATTGTGGCTCTTGCCAGGAGTGCGGGCATGAAGTTCATCGTGATCACCTCCAAGCATCACGATGGATTCAACATGTTCCACACGGCACAGACGAACTACAACGTCGTCGACGCCACTCCCTACCACAAGGATGTCGTGAAGCTGCTGGAGGAGGCCTGCGCCCGAGCCGGCATGAAGTTCGGTGTCTACTACTCCTCCATCGACTGGCACTATCCTGGCGCGAGCGCTTACATTCCCGGCAACAGCAATCCCATCCCGCCGGCGCATGAGGCGTTCAACGTCGCGCAGTTGAAGGAGCTGGCCACAAACTACGGGCCGCTCTCTGAGATCTGGTTCGACATGGGTAAGCCGACGCCGGAGCAGAGCGAGCATTTCACCCGCACCATACACGATCTGCAGCCAGAGACCATGGTGTCCGGCCGAGTCTTCAATTACCAGGGCGACTTCACTGTCATGGGCGACAACGAGGTGCCGCAATTCGCAATTGACGAGCCCTGGCAGACACCTGCCTCTATCTTCTCCGACACCTGGGGCTACCGCTCCTGGCAGGATCGCAACAACCTGACGAGCAAAATTCAGGAGAACATTCTGCGCCTGGCACAGGTGGTTAGCCGCGGTGGAAACTTTATCCTGAACATCGGTCCGGAAGGCGACGGGTCCATCGTGCCCTACGAGGCCGACGTGCTGAAAGGAATCGGCGGCTGGATGGCTATTCACAAAGAGGCCATTTACGGCACTGGCCCGCAGCCATTCCGCCAACTCAACTTCGGCTACTCTACTACGAAGCCCGGAACGCTTTACCTATTCGTGAAGGACCTTCCGGCCGACGGCCAACTGCATCTCCCCGGTCTCAAGACGAAGTTGCAGCACGCCTGCGTTCTTGGTGACCCGCAGTGCGAAGCGCTCCCCATTGCACAGGATGCGGCCGGCGCTACCATCACCGTGGACTCAAGGAACACAGCGTTGCAACGGATCAAGACAAGTGACTCGGAGAGTGCTTCGTTTCTTCCGGTGATTGCTGTCAGCTTCCGCGGGCCGCTGCAGGTGCAGCCGCCAACTGTCGCGCCGCAGGCCGACGGCAGTATCCATCTCACGCCAGAGCAAGCGGACCACTTCATGAACTACAACGGCCGCGGATACGAAGCCCCAAGCACGCTTTATAAGCTGCGTTGGAACGTAGCCGCCAGACCGGGAAGCTACCGCATCACTGTAAGGTATCGGGCCACGCCGCTAGAAGCCAGGGCAGTCGCCATGGTGAATGGTCAAAGTATCGCAGTCACGCTTGCTGCCGCGAGTCAGGCCAACGCATCGTCGACTCTGCAAGAATTAACTCTTGCAAAGATCGTTACCGTCGGTGACCAAGCCTATACGGCCATAGAGCTCACACCATCCCAGCCGTTCTACAAAGGAACTCCGCTACAGGTTGACATCAAGGAGATCGTCCTCATTCCGGTATCGGCAGGGGGTTAGCTTGAGAGGGCAAGACCCGCGTGAAGCGGCGGGCGCAGGCCGTCCTGCACAGAATTCCCATCACCGAGGCTTGGGCTTGGGGACCTTTGTCCCTTTCTTCGGCAAGGTCGGGTTGGACGCGACTTTGGCGGTTTTACGCTGGCGGAAACGTTGCTCATGCTGACTCCACGCTGCCGTTCGCGATTGAATGTACTCGCCGATCGCTGCGCTGGAGGATAGATCGGGCGGCGTGTGCTGGTCGTAACTGCCCTTATCGTTGCGCAGAGGGAGTTGCGCCACCCTAGCAGCATGAATCTTTTCGAGGACCGAAGGCTGTGAGAGGTGCGGGTGCGTTACGCCGGAGATAGGGATGACAACGCCCTTCAGCGGATCGTCTGTGCGCGGCTTTGTCAGTGTCAGAACGTCTCCGAGATCAGGCGCAGCCTTGTCTCGGTTCGTGAGTGGGTCGATTTTCCAAAGGACCTCGATCGTTTTCAGCACCGAAGTATGATCGATCGTTCCAGCCTTCGTACGAAATACCGTTCCAGCAGCAATCCGGGGAGAAATCAAGAGAGCCGGAATCCGAACGCCGAAGCGGGTAAAGTCGAATCCCCATTCACCCACGGAATTATCCGGTTTGGTGGCGCCCCAAGGTGGGGGGACGTGATCGTAGTTCCCACCGTGCTCGTCATAAGTAATGATGAGCAGCGTATCGTTCCATGCCGGGCTGTTACGAACAGTGTAGTAGACGTCGTGAATCAACTGCTCACCTAAGGCGACATCATAGTTTGGGTGCTGGCTGTTTCCTCCAGCGCTGAAATTGGGCTCTAAAAACGTGTAGGCGGGGAGAGTCCCTGCATCCGCGCGGCTTTGAAAATCGCGGAAGTGCCCGAAATGACTCTCATCCGCATTGCTGATATCTGTGTAGTCGTGACGGGTCAGCGAGTCGCGGTTGTAGCCATAGATCGCCCAGTCTATGTTCTTTTGTGTCATTCTTCCGAAGATGCTGGGGCAGGTGAATACCTTGACCTGATTGTCCAGGTGCCCTTGCGAGGTGGCCGCAGCGGCAAAGGACCGGTTAGGGATCGTCTGGGTCGGCACCGAAGCGAACCAATGGTCACAAACCGCAAAGCCTTTTGCCAATCCAGACATAATGGGCAACATTTCGGGGGAATGCATACCCATAATTTCGGATGGATCCGTCCCGGGCAGCGAATCCTTGTAGTGTTTGGCCAGGTCGGAGGCAATTGCAGCTTTAAAGTTCAGGACAAACCCTTTATTTGTCGGGACCTCGCCAGCCACCGGAGCGTCAGTCGAGAACAGTTGGTAGTTCGTATTGTAAAAACCTTCTCCCGGGTCCGCCCCCGGCATTAAGTAGGGGTGTATGGCACTGCTATCAATTTTGTAGACCTGTATCTCTCTACCTGTGTCATCTGGATTCGACTCGTTGCCGGTTAAGCCTTCATATGGCTGGCCAGTCGCCGATTTGTTACCGGAATCGGCATAAAGGAAACCCAGCATCTGGTCGAAGGACCGGTTTTCCAGCATCAGCTGAACGATATGTTTTATCGCCGGAAGTTGATTTGGCATGGTTTTGTCACCCTTCATGAGGATTCGTTTTTCAATAGAGTTATTGCCCGGAAAAGAACAACCGCTTCAGGGCACCGGCAGACTGCGGTTTGGTGTAGTTTCAGCCGCGCCGTCAGTAACTGTGACGTGAAGATCTCGCGGGGAACCCTCAGTCACAAAGCATAACATTTTGGGTCTTGGGTGACTGAGTGAGTAGATAACACAAGTCCGCCCTTTGCAAGTCAAATCAACAGAAGCAAAAAGGGCGGCTGGTAGATTCGTTGTAACGCCCCGATGAGCAAGGACCAGCGGGGTGGACCGGCAGTTACGTAGAAGTTAACAGAACCGATTACTTGCTCGTAACTGTGAATGAGAGATGACGGATTGCCTCGAATCGATGGAAACTGCGGACACCGTCTTGGCACTTATGGTCAGAAAGTAAGTTGGGCCTTGCAGATCAGACAGCAATACGGTCTCTCGCTGCGGAACAGCATCGAGGGCTGTTAAACCACGAGTCCGAAACTCTCGAAACGGGATATCCGGGTAGGTGCCGGACTACTTTCAGCCGTCCCTCGGGACGGGGGACGGCGTGGTTGCTGCGATACGCCGACTGCCCTGCCCCCTCACTTTAGTTCGGTGGCTGTCATTTCAATCGACATCGGAGCGCCTAACCTCGAAGGAATCCGGGTCGCACTCACGACGCCTGCCGACCCGTTCCCCACCAGGGCGGGCGGTTTCAAAGGCGCCGTGGAATGGGCGCTTGAATCGAAGACCACCTTCGATTGATCGAGCGGCAGTTTGACGGAAAGTTGAACACTCCGTTGGGTGATCATCGGTTCGTCGAAAACGACGCCGTCGCTGCCTCTCGTCCTGGCCGTCCCCACATAGCCCGACGTCTCCAGAGCAAACTCAAGCGCGATACCGTCCCCCTCGATATGAACATCATTGCAGTCTAGCTTGGTACCCAGCTCAATGTATTTGGTCGCCGCGCCCGTACCTGCAGGTACCTGCGAAAGCATACGAGCCTTGCATGAGCCAGGCTTGCCCTCGCGAACAGCAACCTCGGTGGTTATGGTCTCCGTGGAGGGTTGTTGATCGGGACCCTGCGCGAACTTCAAGTTCAAAGTAATTTGAAAATACCGCGAGGCGGCAACGGGCGCTGCACCGGACTTCCCTGGTTGCGCGATTCCTGAGGTGGCTGCGCCCAACAGGACGAGACAAAAAGCCATTGTGCGAGTCGTTCTCATCGTATTGTGCCTTTCATGGTTGAACCACTGGGTTTAAGAGAAGCGATCTCGATTGGCTTGATCACGAGCGGCTCAATGGCCACTGGCGCAATCCAAATCGCACTTTGCTGCAAAGCCGGCCGCGGGTGAATCGACGGGTACACGCTCAATTTCCGTCCATTCGGTGCATGAGCAGATGACGAATGTCCAGGGCTATGGCTCGCAGCCAACTTGGCCCGATCCAATGGCATCGTAAGCGAAACCTGCTTGGAAGCCGGCGCAACGGTTAAACCGCTTTTAGTTCGTACGATTGTCCACATCGCCGCGCCGAACACACCGATCAGGAGCGCAGCAGCCGTCCCAACCCAGATCGCCCTCTGACCCGAAAACCGGTTCCTCCCGGCCGGAAGAGCTGCGAGGATCCTCTCCTTCATGCCAGGCGGGAGTTGTTGCGTGCCATCCTGACGTAAGACCTCGTTCAACAAGCGGTCAAATTCGTTCATTTCCTGCTCCCGTTTGCAGCGTTAAACCGTCTTCGCAATTCTTCACGTGCCTGCATCAGGCGTGTACGTACGGTTCCTTCGGGAATGCCGAGGAGAAGGCCGACCTCACGTGAATTGAGCTCGTCGATCGCGCTAAGAACCAAGACCTGCCGTAGATTTTCAGGTAGTGTGTCGATGAGCTTCCGCAGGTAGTCTGTCTGCGCCTTGCGGATGGCGTTCGTCTCCGGCGAATCTCCCTTTGTGGCGAACCGTTCGTGGCCCTCATCGAGCGATTGCTGTTGCACCCTCGGTAGGCGGTCCAGTGCGACTCGCCAGACGGTTCGCGCGAGAAATGCCTTTTCGTCTTTCATCTTCCGCCAGGCTGCGCTGCGATAGAGCTTGAGCAATACCTCCTGGACGGCGTCCTCTGCGTCCTGTGCGTTCCGCAGCAACGAGTAGGCAATCCGGTACATGAGCCGCGCATGTCGATCCACCAGCAATGAGAAGGCTGCGTCGTGAGCGATCTTTTCGTCGCGCACGTGTTTGCTTTTGCTACCAACTCCCCTCTCTTCGTCGAGAAACCCATCCGCTGAAGTAAGCAGCAACAACTCCCTTTCTGCTTGGCACGAATCCGGCATGGAAGCCGCCAACGACATCACCTACTCTCTTCATTGGTAAAGACCGGTATTTGAGCAAAAGTGTTCATTTTAGTTTTGGGGAAAGCGGCTGGATGGCGACAAAGCAGCTGTGGGGAGTTGTTAGCTGGAAGGGCGTACAGCAGATCTGCGCCACTTCGCTACCCCGGATTTCCTGTTGAACTTGGTGGCGTTGGCGAACTTCATGCGGCTTTCCTTAACGAAAGCCGCACACGTGGACGTTGGTGAGTGCTTGCGTGGCAGGAAATCCGGGTGCGCTTCAGTCGGGATGACAAATTTAGGGTGGCTTTCATGGGGGGTTGTTACCAGGGTTGGTTGGAGACAGCAGATCTGCTCCATAGGGGCCTATCCTCTAATCCATACAGTCCCGTCCAGCATTCAAAGCCCTGGCTTCGTGCCCTTCACTAGATGTGCTAGATAGTCGGCTGGCGAGAGCACCTTTACCCCTTCTCGAATTTCCTCCGGGAAGTGTCTAAGGTTGCCGGTCACGAGCCATGCGCCGGCGGAGTGCGCCAGTGCAAGGAACGGCATGTCCTTTGGGTCTGGCCCAACATGAGGCCAGCGTACGGGATCGGGCAGGCGCATGCTCTCTTCAATCAAGAATTCCAACCAAAGCGGAGGAAACCCAAAGCGGTAGAATTTGGGGCGAGCGGCGATGGCCCGGTATTCTTGGACGATCCAAGGGCTGGTGACCAACTGCACCTGCCCCTCCAGGACCCAATCCATAACGAGCTTCGCAGGGGCGCTTTCGGACCTTATGCCAGCGGAGACGATTACATTTGTGTCCAGGACGGCGAGCCTCACCTCGTCTTCTGGCGTTTGGGAACTCTGCGGACCTGCTTGATCTCCTGCTCAATCTGCTCGTCGTTCGTCTGGTCCAAGCCAGACGCCCTGGCATGGAGCCAACTCTCGCGCAAGCTGGCCTTCGCTATCGCCCTCCGCAATTCCTTGTCTTCCATCGCGACATCTCCGAGTACCGGCACCAGAAAGTAAGCTGGTCCCTGCTGACCAGACAACAATATGGTCTCTCCCTGTGGCACAGCCTCGAGGGCCTTTGAGCCACGAGTCCGAAACTCTCGAAGCGAAATTTGACGCATCATGAAACCTCTCGGCCAGTGTAGCCGAAACGGCTACGCCTAACAATCGTAATTACCGTGTGTTTGACTGCGGCGGCTTGGCGTTCAGCAAAGCCAATCTGAAGCCGTTCGTTCGCGTCTGTTTTCCGCAGCCGGCTTACTCCGCGCGCAAGGTAATGGAGGGATCGACGCGGGCCGCTCGCCAGGCCGGCGTCCAGCAGGCAACGGCCGCGACTGCGGTCAGCAACGCGACCACACCCAGATAAGCGAGCGGGTCAAGCGGGGATATGCCGAAGAGCAGCGTGGCGAGCGCCTGGCTGGCGGCTACGGCTCCGCACAATCCGATCACGACCCCCAGCGCGGTCAACCGCATTCCCTGGCCAAGCACCAGCGCGACGATGTCGCCGCGAGACGCACCCAGGGCTGCCCGGACGCCGATCTCCCGCGTGCGCTCAGTGACACTGCCGGAGAGGATGCCGTAAATGCCGACAGCGGCCAAGACCAGCGCTACGATGCCGAATGCCTCGAAGAGTGTTAACACAAAATGCCGCTCGGCTTCTGTAACCGCCAGCAGCTTCTCCATGGTGACGACGCGCACAATGGGTTGATTCCCATCGACGGACCAGATTGCGTTCTTGACGGAAGACGCAAGCGTTGCCGGGTTGCCATCGGTACGGACAACGAAGGATAGCGTGTCATCCGAGAACCATGTTTGCTGGCTCGACAGATAAACCGCATCCGGCTGGTCGATGGCAAGAGATGTTTGCTTCACATCCCCGACGACGCCGACGACGGTGTACCAGGGCCGGTCTCTGGGACCAACGTGGAGGCGCTTGCGGATAGGGTTCTGGCCTGGGAAATGGCTCCTGGCCAGCGAGTCGCTGAGCAACGCCGCCTGCGGCGCCGAAGGAGAGTCGCGTTCATCAAGGCAACGACCACTGAGCAGACGAATGCCCATGGTCTGGCAGTAGTTTGGGCTCACCGCGTAGCGAAATACATTGTGGCCGGTCTGGGAATCTTCATCCTCGAACTGGGCGCCGTAAAGGCCGACTACCGGCGGATCGTCGCTGAGCGGCAAGAGTGTGGTGAACGCCGCCTGCTGCACGCCCGGAACCTGCTGCACAGCATCGAGCGCCTGCTGGAAGAAGCGGCGCCTCACGCTGTCGCCGACGCCAGGAGCCGATGGGAGATTGTCAAACTGATGGCCGGAAGTCTGCACCTGCAGCGTGAGGAGATGCGAGGTACGGAACCCAGGATCGACCCCCAGCAGACGTTGCATGCTGCGCAGCAGTAAGCCTGCGCCGACCAGCAAGATCAAGGCCAGCGCCATTTCTGTGACCACCAGGACGCTTCGCGTCCATGCATGGCCCCCGGCGGTACGCCGCGAATTCTTCTGGAGCCCGGGCTGCACTTGCTCACGAGAGACATGCAGCGCCGGGATCAGACCGGTCAGCAAACCAATCAGGCTCGTGATGCCCAGAGCAAACGTAAACGCCACGTTATCGACCCTGATGGCGTCGACACGCGGCAGCCCCGGTGGGGTAAGCCAGGTAAGTGCCCGTACTCCTGCTGCCGTAACGCCCAGGCCCAGCGCGCCGCCGAGCAAAGCCAGCAGCAGGCTTTCGGTGATGACTTGGCGGACGATGCGCATTTGCGATGCACCGAGCGCGGCGCGGACAGCAAATTCTCCGCGACGCTGTGCGTTGCGCGCCAGCAACAGATTAACTACATTGACGCACGCGATCAACAAAACCAGGATCACCGCACCCAGAACTGCGAGCAGCGCAGGCTTGACGCCGTGCGTAATATCATCCTGAAGCGAATCGATGATAAGGCCATTTTGCAACCTGGCCGAACGTGGCCGGGGAAACTCTGCCCAGGGCGTACGTGCAATCTGAGCAAACTCCTGTACACCCTGCTCTCTGCTGATGCCCGACTTGAGACGGCCGGCCATGTGAAGATGATTTCCCCATGCCCAGGTATCAAACTGGGTTGCAATCTGCCGGGCGTCATATTGCAGGGGGGTCCATATCGCGGCAGAAGGAGCAAGAACGTTTTCAAAGTTAGGAGGCATCACACCGATCACGGTGTAGTTGTCGTCATCGAGCTTGATCTGCCGACCAAGGATCGCCCGGTCCCCATGAAAGTATCGCCGCCATAGGCCATCGCTCAAAATGACGACCCTGGGGCCGTTGAATACATCTTCCCCTGCACGAAATTCCCGCCCCAGGATTGGCGCAACCCCAAGAACGCGAAAGAAGCTCGCGCTCACACTCTGGCCCTCGATTCGCTCGGGCTGCGTGCCTCCGGTCATCGCCGGCTGCCAGGGCTCGAAAGCAGCCAGCGCGTCCAACGACCGGTTCCTTTCCACAAGCTCGTGATACGTGCCGAATGCGATTTCGGACCGGGCGCCCCGGAAGGTGCTCCAGATCATCAGAATGCGGCCGGCATGGGGGTAAGGCAGCGGCTCGAACAAAATCGGATTCACCGCGCTGAAAATCGCTGTGCTGGCGCCGATGCCCAGCGCCAGCGTGCATACGCTGACGATCGTGAACCCAGCGTTGCTGCGCAATTGCCGCATCGCGTAGTGCATGTCGGCGGCCGTGGTTCTCACTGCGTTCTCCCATCCATAGGAACGCACTTCCTCGCGAACAACCGCCAGGTTCCCTACTTCCAGCCGCGCGGCTCGCTTCGCCTCCTCAACGGAGAGCCCACGCGCCCTGCAGGCGGCAGCCGCTTCTTCGAAGTACTGCTCTACCTCATCGGCAATATCCTGGTCGACCGGCGCTCGATGGATAAGGCTGCGCAGGCCGTGGGTCAGTTGACGCCAGAGCGACATGCGACTAACCCTCCGTTTTGAGCAGACGCGCGATGGCCGAGGCTCTCCGCGTCCAGTCGACGGTTTCGAGCGCAAGTTGTTTCTCGCCCGCGCGTGTGAGCTCATAGAACTTCGCACGCCGTGAGTTTTCCGTTTGCCGCCACTCGGCGTCGAGCCATCCGGCCCGCTCCAGACGCTGCAGAGCGGTGAGCAGCGATCCCGGGTTTACTTTGAATACGCCGCGCGAGATTTGTTCGACACGACGGGCTATGCCAAAGCCGTGCATAGGCTCAAGGCTCAGCGTTTTCAGGATCAACATGTCGAGCGTGCCCTGGATGACATCGGTGTTTTGATCGTTCATGGAAGGTAGGTTAGCAGTGTGTGATCTTGATTGTCAAGATGTGACAATCATACCAAGAGCTCACCGTTCCCGGCTCACCGCGGCGCAGGCACCGGAGCAGTAAGGAGCGGCTGAGAGATTCTGCTCTCAAGAGCGAGTGAAAGGAGGATCGTCGTGGCCCACGGGGATCAGATGCTTACGGGCTAACAGGAAAAACTCACTCTCGCTCATCCATAAATCAGCGGGCTCCAGAACACTGATGAAATCCCACGTGACCGATTCCCAGAGGTGCACGCAATAAGACTCCGAACAGAAATCTGACCCCTCAAACATTAGAAAGTTGCGGAGATCCTCTTTTCGGCTATAAATTGGCCAGAAGAACTTTCGATGATCCATTACCCGAACTTCGGGCATAGAGCCACTCAGGCGCATTGGAACCCGAACCGAATGTTCATTCCAGTTTGCTTCATCAAAAGATTCATAACTCGACAACCAGGCCTTGATAAACCTGGAATTCGGCTCCGCCAGTATGACCGCGTTGCAGAGACCCACCTCGTATTCTTCACCCATTACCAGATGCATATCAAGAAGGTCGGCGAACGATCGAATGGAAAGTACGTCCAAATCCAGATAGACCCCACCTTTTTCCAGCAGAATTTCCAGCCGGAGCACATCCGCTTTATGGGCCGCATGCTCCAGACGTCTGCCGTACACATGGATAGGTGGAAAAACCTGGATCAGGTTTAAAAGCGATTTTGCCTTTTCCCACCAAGGCCCGGAAGGCTCATAGGCGTAATAAAAATTGATTTTGTCGGGCTTGTTGACGTTATAGCAAGAAACAATCGCAATATAGTGGACCATTACAAATGGCTTGCCTATCCCGGGCGGAGTTAATCCCCAGATGAAGTGGTACTCGTTGGGTATGTTTGACATAGCATGACTCACCCCGATCCATACGCATTCGTCCAGCCCTTGAACAAGCCAGGTGATCCGCTAAGTGATTGGGCTGTGCTGACGACATGGTCAGAATCGTTTGCCTCAGTGTGTGTGGCTTGGGTCAAGACCTGCCGGTGAAGCCCCTACAAAGCCATGACATGGATTATATGCGAACGTGATTCCGCAATAGCAAATGATTCCCCGCTGAACGGGATCGGTCCGATGCGGAATGCTGCAGTGCTTCGGCGCCGCGGAGAACGTGGGCGCCGAAGCACTGCAGACAAGCCCTGGCCACCGTTCTAGGGCGTTTTGATGGTGAAGCTGGTTGCCTTTACGGTGAACCCTTCGACTACCTCAGCGCTGCCCGCGATGCATGAGAACCTGCGCCGAGCCGACAGACGGCGCCACGGTCGCAGGCACCGAAACCTCATGCCCATGGCCAGTAGGCGTCACTTGCACATCGCCGGAACCTGATTGCCAGTGAACCGAATAGGTTCCCGCAGGGAGAGTGTTTGTGCCGACACGCACAGCGTCTGGAAAACTTACGGCTCCGGACTCTTTGCTGGCAGCATAGCTCGTTGCCCCGAAGTTCATGGACCCGAATACGAATAAGAATAGCGAGCACGTGCTTAGAATTCTCTTCATGGATTTCTCCTTGGTGGGTGGGTATGCATGTCGCGATTACATCCACGCCGGGAGAGGCCCACAAGGTACTAGCGGTATCGTTGGCGGCGCAGCTTGATAAAGATCGTGGAATGAGCAGTGTGTGCGCGAGGGGCGGTTCGGTATCGGGAGGTAAGTTACTTCTCTATAGCGGCCTTCAGTGGCTTCAACCGTGGCGGCATTTACCATGGTTTTACTCGGCGATGGCCCCATTTCCCCCTGAAAGGAGCAGTTTTTTGACGAATTTGAATTTTTGGTCCCGCTTAGTTCGCAAAGCGATTCCGCAAACGGCGATGTTCGCATGCATAGCGATCGGCCTCCCCTTGCCAGCGCAAACGGGCCGCATCTACACGTATGAGGATTACAGCCAGGCCGCCAATCTGCTGAATGCGTCCACCACTTCGCTGGTCGATCACGCGGTCAAACGGGCCAGGTTCTTCGCAGGCGATCGCTTTTGGTACATCGACAGCGACCATGGGTTGCCGACCCTGATGATCGGCGACGCGGCGAAGCGTACCAAGGACGCCGCGTATGACCCGGTGCGCATGGCCGAAGCCCTGCACGCGGCCGGCCTGGAAGAGACGGACGCGAAGCGCATCCTACCCGAGAAATTTGATCTGCTCGACGATGACCGGAGCGCGCTGATAACGATCAAGGGAACTCGCTACCGATGTGCCCTCGGTACTGCGTATCGCTGCTCCCTCCAACTGCGAGGGCCAGACGGGGCGCCCACACCCAGCTTACACGACGCTTCCCTTGCCGCCTTTTCTCCGGATGCACGGCGGGCGGTGTTTCTCCGCGATTGGAACCTGTGGGTGCGCGACATCGCAACCGGAGCGGAAAAGCAACTCACCACCGATGGCGTCAAGGATTACGGGTATGCAACGGACAATGCAGGTTGGATCCACAGCGGACTCGCCATCGTGGTGTGGTCACCCGATTCGAAGAGGGTCGCGACCTTCCAGCAGGATCAGCGCAAGACGGGTGAGATGTACACGGTCAGCGCGCGCATCGGACACCCTCACCTGGAAACATGGAAGTACCCGCTGGTCGGCGACAAGGACGTGACCCTGATCGAGCGCGTCATCATCGATGTGGAGACAGCGAAGGTGACACGACTGAAGATGCCGCCCGATCAGCATCGTTCCACCTTGTGCGACGACCTGGTTTGCCGCGCCGGATGGGAAGACGTGCAGTGGGCCGACGATGGCAAGACGCTGGCGTTTGTTTCTACCTCGCGGGACCACAAAACGGAAAACGTACGCATCGCGGATGTGGCCACCGGGACGGTTCGCGACGTGTTCACAGAGACGGTACCGACCTTTTTCGAGAGCGGTTATGAACATGTGAACTGGCGTTATCTCTCCCCACGAAATGAAATCCTCTGGTTTTCGCAACGGGCGAACTGGGGCAATCTGTATCTGTACGACGCAGGCACGGGTAAGTTGAAACACGCAGTGACCCAGGGCGACTGGAACGTGGATGAAGTTCTCTATATGAACCAGCAGACTGGCGAGATGATCCTGACCGGCACGGGACGTGAACCGTCTGTAGATCCGTACTACCGTCGCATCTACAGTGCGAATCTGGACGGTACGCAACCGAAGCTGCTTACGGCAGAGGATGCCGATCACGTCGCTGTCGTGTCCGAGGACGGAAAATACATCCTGGATATCTATTCCACGCCGCAGAAGCCGCAGGTTATGGTGTTGCGGAATGGCTCCGGACAAATGATCCAGGAGTGGGCACACGGCGATATCACGCGTCTGCAAGCCGCGGGATGGATCGCACCGGAAACCTTCCACGTGAAAGGACACGACGGTAAGACCGATGTGTATGGGCTTCTCTTTCGTCCCCCCAACCTTGACCTCTCCCGGAAGTACCCGATCATTGACTACATCTATCCCGGGCCGCAGGGCGGTTCCTTCGGAACGCACGGATTCCAGGCCGCTCGCGAAGACAGCAATGCGCTGGCACAGCTGGGCTTCGCCGTGGTGCAGATTGAAGGCATGGGGAACCCCAAACGGTCAAAAGCCTTTCATGACGAGTACCTCAGCGACATTGGCATGAACGCGATCCCGGATCAGGTCATTGGCCTAAAAGAACTTGCTAAACGTTATGCGTGGATCGACCTCGATCGGGTTGGGATGTGGGGCCACTCCGGTGGCGGCAATGCTACGGTGGCCGCGATGCTCCACTATCCCGACTTCATCAAAGTCGGCATCGCCGAGAGCGGCAACCACGAAAACCGGAATTATGAGGATGACTGGGACGAGAAATGGATCGGCCTGCTGCAAACGCAAGCGAACGGAACCACCAACTATGATTCACAAGCGAACGCGAGCACCGTCGCAAACCTCAAGGGAAAGCTCATGCTGGCCCACGGCATGTTAGACGACAATGTGCCTCTATCGACCACCCTGCTGCTGATCGATGCGCTGGAAAAGGCTAACAAGGATTTTGACCTGGTGCTGTTTCCTCAGGCGCACCATGCATACGGCCCGGCTATGGGCGCTTATATGATGCGCAGGCGATGGGATTACTTCGTCACAGAGCTGATGAAGGCCACGCCTCCTCATGAGTTCCCGATGCCGGCGCTGCTTCCGCCACCGAAGTAGCTATCCGGGCAAAGAAGACCCGCCGGCGAAGAGGTTTCTCTTTGCCGGCGGGTCGTTGGATTGCGGGGCTTAGGTCAGAACTGCGCTTTGAGTGCGAACTGGTAGAGACGAGGGGTATAGTTCGGATCGAAGTTGCTGACCACGCCGAAGTTCGTGCTGCCGAGTTCCGTACTGCCGTCGCCCAACGGGAAAATGAAGCTGGGCGTGTTGCTGATGTTATAAGCCTCCACACGGAACTGCAGGTTCACACGCTCGGTCACCGCGAAGTTCTTGAAGAGAGAGAGATCCACGTGACGGAAGTCGGGGCCGAAGAGCGAGTTGCGCGGTGTATTGCCGACCTCCCCGGTAGGCTGCGGTGCGAAGGCGGCGATGTTGAAGTACTCGGCATTGGTCTTATTTGCGAGACCGGGTTTGAGGATCGTGTTGGGGCGATCTCTGCCGCCACCGTTATTCGGCACCGCGCGATCCGCATAGGATTCGGTGACCGACTGCCCGGTGGAAGGATTGATGTAAGTCGTGGTGTCGTTGTTGCCCGGCCCGGCATTGCCTCCGTTGTTGAGAATGGTGAAAGGTTTACCGCTCTGCCAAACCGTGATGGTGTTGATCTCCCAACCTGCAAGCGCCTCTTTCGCTAGACCTGTCCAGCTTTTGCCATATTGAAACTGGTAATTCAACGAGAGCGCAAAGCGGTTCTGAATGTCGTTTTCCGCGATACCGTACTCAATCTGCCGCAGCCGCGTTGGGTCAGCATCGCTGAAGCCCTCCTGACTGCCTTCCTGTGAGAAGCCTGTGTTGTCGCTGAGCGCCTTCGACCAGGTGTAGTTCGCATCGAAGGCCAAGCCCTGAGTGAAGCGACGCTGCAGAGCGACTTGTAGACCGTTGTAGTTGGAGACACCTTCACTCTGCACCAGGCCTACTCCGCTAAGATTGCCCCCAGGGAACTGGGGATCGAGTTTCCGCGGTCCGCTATTGGCACGAATGGCGGTACCAGGCTGGTAGAGAGGGCTATTCGGGTTGGTGCTGTAGGGCGCGGGTTGGTTGATGTCGTTGATCACCTGCGGCAGGTGGTGCCCAACGTTGCCCACGTAGCCGATCGTGAGTACGTTAGGACCGAACTGCTGCTCGACTTGCAGGTTGTACTGGTCAATGACCGCGGACTTGAAGTTGGGACTCTCAGTGTTGAAGGAGAGCGGGTTGAGGTTCTGCAGGTTCGACACATCGGGAGCTTTCGGTATGGGCAAACCCTGATCGAAGGAGCTGTAAGCCGCAGCGCATTGGCCGTTGCCCACGCTGTGCCCGGCACCGAGGAAGTTGGTTTCAATCTGAATGGCTACCGCCGCCTGGCAGTTGGGTTGAAAGTTTGCGAGGAAGGGTACGTTCTTCAGATCGGTATTGGAGGTGTAGTTCCCGGGAAAGTAGCTGATGCCGAAACCACCGCGGACGATGGTCGAATGGGCGGCCGAATAGGCGAAGCCGACGCGTGGCGCCAGGTTGGAGTGGTCGGTTGCGATGCCGGCGTGACCATCTACTCCATTGACGTTGGCGATCTTCAGAGCACTGGTGACGTTTGCGGGAGTGTCGTTGAGGGCCTCCAAGAAGTTGAAGTTCGAAATCCGGTTATGCGCCTCCGTGAAGGGGGTGAAGAGATCGTAGCGAAGACCATAGAGCACGGTGAGCTTGGGTGTGACCTTCCACGAGTCCTGGACGAAGAAGCTTGGCTCATAGGTGCGATAGTCTGGCGCGGTCAGGTCTACCTGGCGCTGTTCCCCGCTGAAAGCACCGGTCAGGCTGGACGCGATACCGTTATCGCGCTGTTGGGTCGCGCTAGGTTGAACGGTGGAACCGGGTGCGGGCGACGAGTCGGTGGGCAATCCAAAAGTATATTGACCACCCACGTACGGGCTTTGCACGTTGCGCGCCTGGCGGCGAAGGAAGCTGGCGCCGAACTTGACGTTATGGTCACCCTTGGTCCAGCTTACCGTTCCGAGATACTGGAAAGTATTGTCGATGTCTTGCAAGGGAACGAAGGAGCCGTCACCGATGTCGCTCAAGCCAGGGAAGCCGATTGGCGTCAGGTTGGAAGATTGGCTATTCAGGTTCGATGCGAACGTGCCCAGGCCCCCAGACACGATGGCGTCGGCGCCCTGTTTGCCAGTTGCGTTGAGGGGCAGTGAAAGATTGTTGATGCGGGTGAAGGCGGCGCGGAGGTCCACGAGGAGATTCGGGGTGACGATGCGGGTATAGCCGAAGCCGTACTGCTGCGCGGTATCGGTTGCCGGACCGTCGAAGTCAAACTGGCCGCCGCTGATCTCGAGCCCGGTCGCCGCGTTAATTCCAAGACCCGGAGGGGTGAAGGTATTCACCTTGTTGTAGTCATAGCGGCCGAAGAAAAGATTGCGGTCGTTGAACTTATGATCCACGCGCACATCGAAGCTGTTTGAAAACTGCGTCCGGTTGGGGCTGGTGATGTAGTTATTCGACAGCGCGCCGGTAGCGCCGGCGGTCGGCGCGGGATACAGCTTCAGGTAGGCTAGAGCGATTGGGTCGACAGCGAGCCCCTGCGTACCGTTTCCGGCGTTCAGCAGGAGTTGCGGCGATCCGCCATTGAGACTGTTGACATCGTTGAACTCATTTTGGGTAAGAGTTGTCTTGGTGTAGGTAAGACCATTTACATCCCGGAACCCCTCATAGTCGCCAAAGAAGAAGGTCCGATTTTTGTAGATAGGCCCCCCGATACTTCCGCCAAACTGGTTCTGGCGGAGCTCGGGCCTTCTGCCGGTGGTCTGCAGAACGTTGCGTGCATCGAAGATGTCGTTGCGGAAGAACTCATACGCTGTGCCGTGGAACTGATTCGTGCCGGCGCGGGCAACGATACTCACGACGCCGCCGGCAGTGCGGCCGGCTTCCGCAGTGTAGTTGTTGGTCTGTACAGTGATCTCATCAATGGCTTCGACGATAGGGCGTACGCCGATGGTTCCGATGATGCGCTCGTTATCGTCGATACCATCGATAGTGTAGTTGTTGAGCGTATCATCCTGGCCGTTTACGGAGAAGCTGGCGGTCTGACGGCGATCGTCGGGACGGCCGCCGCTGGTGAGGCCGTTCCCTGGACCCTCGTTGGCGCCCGGAACAATCTGCACCAGTTGAACGAAATTGCGGCCGTTTAACGGGAGGTCCTGCACTGCTTTTGCCGTCACCGTGGAGCTTACGGTTGCGCTGTCAGCCTGTAGCAGGGGTGTGGTTGCCGTTACCTCGACGACAGCGGAGGCTGAACCTATCTGAAGGTGGACGTCGGCCCGCGCACGGTCGCCAGCTTCCACCGCAAGGTCTTTGGTGATCGACTGCTGGAATCCGGCAGCCTTCACCGAGATGGAGTAGTGTCCGACGGGAAGAAGCGTAAAGATGTAATCGCCAGAGCCGTTGGACTGGACAGTGCGCACTTCGTTCGTGCCGAGGTTGGTGAGGGTCACGCCGGCGGCCGGAACACTCGCGCCCGAGGGGTCCGTCACTGTGCCAAGGATATCGGCAGTGGTCAGCTGCGCTAACGCCGCCGAGGTGAAGAGAAATAGGAACGCCAGAAATAAGACCGAGTGTCTGAAACGTTGCGCAAGTAGTTGTTCGCACTGGCCATGGCGACTTGCTGTTGTCTCGTGATTCCTCATTATGTCCGCCTCCGTTGTATCGCTGAGATAGCAACTTCGGTCGTGTGACGCCCGTGGTGCAGGATAAGTTACACCCTAAATAACCTTGATATAAGTTGTCTTATTGGTAAGTTCGCCTGACATTTATCGATCTGGCCTCAAGTGATGACAGCTGGCACTTTCACTGTTGCTTACGAAGTGTTCCTCCGCGCGTCTAAGGGGATCGTGCGAGACAGCAGACGAACGATTACACTGTTGGTCGAAAGGATTGGATTCATGTTGGCCGGGAGACTACTCGGAGGAATTCCACTTCATCTAGTGTTTGAAGACTTCCGTCATGAGCTGCACTTGAACTTGATCAAGTTGCTCCAGCGTCGCCTTCAAGGTGAGGCGGTCCTCATACGAAGCTTCGCTGAGGATGTCTTTTAGCCGATAGGAGGTGCGTTGCATGAGCAATTCGGCATCTTTCAGCTTCTTGCTGTCGCCGGCAATACCTATGTGGATCTTCGCCGCATACTTTGCGATCAGCATGAGGGTCTGCGAAGCCTGCCCGGAATCGCCGGAATTTAATTGTTGGCCGGCGAGGTCCGTCATCTGGCTTACGAGTTTGGCATAGAGAAAGCACTTGTCCCTAGGCTGAGCTTGCTCCGCCTTCTTTTGCAGAGCGGAGAGTGCCGTTGGAGTGTCGCTGAGACCCGAGGCAGCAGCATATAAAGAGGTCAACGACAAGGTACATAGGACTAGGGCAGCGGCGATGAATCGGATCTCCCACCTCAAACGCATCCTGCTCCCTCTCGACCGTCTTACGGGTCGCAGTTTTGGAGCGCGCATGCCGGGATGCTTCGTGATCTTGGAGTCGGGGATGGGGAAAAGGTTACGAGCAGGCGCTCTACGAAAGCCACTACAGCATTTTCACTTCTGGTGTATACAAGGCAACCGCTCTCGACGCGGCTTTTCCTCAAGAAAAGCCGCACTTCCCTGAACCCGACTGTGCAGAGTAGAAGTGAAAATGCTCTAGTCCTGCTGGTTAGGATGGATCGAGACCCCGCCGTTCACGGTCTCGAAATCAAGCGTTGCGCCGCCCTGGCCGATGTTGGTGTCGATGTGATGGTTAATCTTGCCCTGAACGGTAATGGGGTAGCCGACCGATATGCCGCCGTTTACCGTCTCTGCTACCAGGTGTGCGGAATAGTGGTCTGGCGCCTTTACAGAGACGCCGCCGTTGGTCGACTTCGCGACCATGCCGGCTCCCCGCCACTGATCCCCATCCAGCCTCACATCCAGGCCGCCGTTTACAGTAGTGGCATTCACATCGCCGCCAAGACCGTCGAGGGTAAGACCGCCGTTGGTTGTATCGGCGTGAATGACACCAACGATGTTGGTGACGGAGATGCCGCCGTTCATTGTGTGCAGCTCGGCAGCAAGATGGCGCGGGACGTGCAATTTCCAGTTGACCTGCCAGCTACGGTGAGACAAGCCCGACGTCTCTGGTCCTTCAGCGTGGATGGTGCCCGTAGTGACGAGCTTTACTTCGCGTGCGAGCGACTGCGCGTCTTCCTGGCTTCCAGCCTCCGCAATCACACGCGCCTCCAGGGCGATATCCTGGCGTTCCTCACCAATCACTTCAATCCCGCCGTTCTTCCCCGACACACTTAGTTGCCCATTGACGAGTGGCAGGGTCGCGCTCCGCAACTCGCAAAAACGCGCCTGGTGGCCAAACAGCCAGGTGTTGTTGGTATTGCCCTCGTTGCCCGCGCACTGGCTGGTAGTAAACGACTGCGCGGGTAGACGGCCCGCAAAGAGCAGTGCAAAGAGACATCCAACGACCAATCTGCGCATCGATACCTCCGGTCAAGTACGCTACCGAGACGATACGCCAGGCAGGGCCAAAAGGTTCCCGAAAAGGAGAGCGCCCAAAGTTTATAGAAGGTTCTAGAATGCTCCTGACCAAGGGGGTCGGGAAATTGGCTGTTCTTCAGGTAGATCCTTCCATTCCGTCCGCTCTGCGCACTCTCTCGTCGGCATTGCAAAGAGCAAGCACCGGGGACACGATTCTGGTGGCTTCCGGCATGTATCGCGAGAATTTGACCGTCCTGCAGTCGATAGAAATTCGTTCCCGGGAGCAGGGGAAAACGTTCAGCGTGGTGGGCTCGCTGGGGGTCAAGGGTTCTGGAGTGCGCCTTGTACTGAGCGGCTGCCTGCTTAAAGAATCTGCGGATTCCGGATTGACGGTTGCGGAAGGGGCCCAGGCGACCGTGAGCGACTGTACCTTCTCGAATCACAAGAATTTTGGCGTTCATGTGCTGGCAGAGAGCAGTCTTGAAGCGACTCGATGCTCGGTGAAAGCAAATGCCAGCGTGGGCATCTTCGTGTACCCGGATGGAAGCGCGCGTCTGGAAGACTGCGTGATCTCCGGGAACGGCGCATCCGGTGTCGCAATCAGCGGGAACGCGTCAGCTTCCATGGTTCGGGTGGATTTGCATGAGAATACGCAAAACGGGCTTTGGTTGAACCCTACCGCTCGTGCCACCCTCGATGGGTGCGTCATTCATCGCAACACGCTAGCCGGCATGGGTGTTCAAGGTGGAAACGTTGAGGCGACCAAATGTCACGTCCATGGCGGTTTGGCGGGCGGAATCTCCCTTACGGAGAATGCGACGGGCACGATCGATGATTGTGAAATCCATAACAATGCCTCCGTAGGAATTAAGATCTCCGGGTCTGACCCCCTGGTCATTCGCAGCAAGATACACAGTAACGGGCAAAACGCCATTTTTGTTCATGACGCCGGGCGGGGGACGATCGAGGATTGCGAGATCTGGGGAGGAGAAAGCCGGGAGTACCCGGGAATTACTGTCAACGCCTCGACGACAGTGATACGTAACTGCCGTGTACACGATACAAAGTCGGACGGCATATTCCTTCGCAATTCGGCTCACGGGCTCATTGAAGACACGGAGTGCTGGAAAAACGCAGAGATTGGCATCAATATCGATTCGCAATCGGAAGCAACGGTGCGACGATGCAAGTCTCACGAGAATGAACAGAATGGAATCCTGATCCAGGGCGGCGGCAAGGGCATTCTCGAAGACTGCGAAGTCTCGGGAGGGGCCGAAACCTATCCAGGAGTCACGAACAACGGGGCGCATGCCGAAATGCGCTATTGCCGCATACACGATAACAAATCCTTCGGAATATGTTTTCGCGATAAGGCGACGGGAACGATCGAGAAATGCGAATCCTGGGGAAACTCCGGTATGGGCATTGGCATTGGCTCCGGCTCAGAGACCTCGGTTCACGGGACGAAGTGTTACGAGAACGGAACCAATGGCTTTGCGGTTTACGGGGGGGCGAATGGGACCATTGAGGACTGTGAAGTGTGGGGCGGCGGCCAGGGCTCGGCGGGCATTGAAATCAGCGGCGCAACGGCGGTGGTGCGTAACACTTGGGTACACGACACGCATGGTGCAGGCATGCTTTTTTGGAATCAGGCCAGCGGCGTCATTGAAGACAGCGATTGTTGGAGAAACCCCGAGTCGGGTATCCAGATCAGCGGCAAGTCGGAAGTGGCTGTGCGGCGCACGAAATCGCATGGCAATCAGCTAAATGCAATCTTCGTGGGCACTGGTGGGGACGGGACGATCGAAGATTGCGAACTCTGGGATGGAGGTAAGAACTACCCGCTGATTGCGGCTCAAGCGTCCAAGGCGACGATCCGAAGATGTCGTGTACACGACTCCAAGGCAGATGGAATCCTTTATCTCGATCAAGCGAACGGCGTCATCGAAGACAGCGAGTGCTGGAAGAACTCTGGGACTGGTATCAGTATTCAAACCCAGTCCGAGGTATCGGTCCGCGGCAGCAAGTCTCACGACAATAGCCAAAACGGCCTGGCGGTATTCACCGGGGGAAACGGGACCATTGAGGATAGTGAATTCTGGAAAGACGGCAACAACTACGCCGAGATTCTTATCGATGCTTCGAAGGCGATGATCCGCGCGTGCCGTGTCCACGATGCAGGATCCAACGGCATACTTTTTCGCGACCATGCGACTGGCGTCATCGACAATAGCGAATGCTGGAAGAATGCGGATGCTGGTATCAGCATCGACTCCCAATCGGAGGTGCTCGTTCGGGGAAGCAAGTCTCATGACAATAGCAAGCTTGGACTGGTCATCATGGGCGGCGGCAATGGCTCGATCGAGGATTGCCAGTTTTGGGGAGGTGGCGAGAATTATCCTGGCATTGGCGTCTTCAACTCGGCGGCTTCGATTCGCGATTGCCAGGTGTCGAAAGCAAAATCACAGGGCATACTCTTCCGCGATCAAGCCACGGGCAAGGTCGAGCATTGCCGCGTGGTCACGGAGAATCAAGTTTCAGGAATTGGCATTGGGATTGGCTCTGAGGTCGGTGTCCGTGACTGCGAGATCGCGAAGAATGGACATTGCGGGCTTTGGGTTTTCGAGAAGAGCAAAGCCACCGTCGAGGACTGCAGTCTGCTGTCGAACATTGGGCCCGGGGCCATGGTCACACTGGGCTCCACGGCAGACTTTGTACGTTGCACTGTGACTGGAAACCAAGGCAATGGATTGCTCTTTCAGGACCAGTCCCTGGGGTCTGTGAGTTCTGATTGCCGAGTAGAGGGTAATACCCAGGAGCCCTATGCGAATGACGGAACAGCTTCGGTAAAACTACCGGACCCTCCGGCGAAGCCGCCGGTCCCGAGGCCGCTAGTCCCGACGCTACCCAAATCCCGGATCCCGCTAGTCCTCCCCCCAGTACGCACAGCACCGGTTCCGCCGATCCCCGTCAAACCCGACGGTATCGTGGCAGAACTCGATGAACTGATCATGACGGAGCTCGATCAAATGATCGGGCTCGAGAACGTGAAACAGACCATGCGCAAGGTTCGGGCGAGGGTCAAGTTCGCCAGAGGCGACCTCAGCCAATTGGATGGCCTGCATAGCCTTTTCCTTGGTGGTCCAGGAACGGGAAAAACCACGGTAGCCAAGTTGATGGGGAGGATCCTGCATACCATGGGAGCTACCCGGACGGATAAAGTCGTCGTGGCGGAACGCAAGGACCTGGTTGCCCCCACCATCGCCGGCACCGCCGAACGAACGCAGAAGAAAATTGACTCGGCCCTCGGCGGGGTCCTCTTCATCGACGAAGCGTATGCCGTGGTGAAGAAAGAGAGTGCCCAGGACTATGGCCAGGAAGCGATTGACACTCTCGTGCCTCAGATGTCAGAGCACCAGCAGGAACTTGTCGTGATTGCAGCTGGATACCCTGCGCGCATGAACGATTTTATTGATTCGAATCCGGGGCTCAAAGAACGGTTCCGCTATCGGTTCGTCTTCGAAGACTACAAGCCGCCTGAACTGATGCAGATTTTTGATGTGATTCTGAAAAAGAGGAATCTCGAATTGGAAGCATCTGTCCGGCCCCTTGTGCTGCAGGAGTTCACCGCGAGATACAACGCGCGGGATGAGAGCTTCGCCAACGCACGGATGGTCTCAAACTTCGTTAGCGACGCCCATGACAACCTGGCAGAACGGCTGGCGGGTCGATCTGCTCGTGAGCTGGATAGCGCGGCGCGTGTATTTACCCGGGCAGACTTCTTGCCGCTTTGCACCAACCTACCGCCGGAATCTCGACCGCGTGAGCACATCCTCTCCGAACTGAATAAGCTCGTGGGCTTGGCGAATATAAAGGACCATGTCGTCAACGTTATCGAACAAATCGAATACGACAAACTTATACGCGAACGAGAAGATATTCCCTATGAGAAGCCGATACTCCATTCACTTTTTCTCGGTAGTCCCGGTACAGGCAAGACGACGGTGGCCAAACTTATGGGCGAAATCTACCGGGGGATGGGACTGCTTTCCCGGGGACATGTGGTTGCCATCACCGATCGAAGCGGGCTGATTGCCCAATATGTCGGCCACACAGCCCCCCTGGTTCGCAAGAGGGTAAAAGAAGCTCTTGGGGGCGTGTTGTTCATCGACGAAGCCTATAGCCTGGTTCAGGACGAACGTGACTCTTTTGGACGAGAAGCGGTGGCGGCGCTGCTCACGGAGATGGAGAACCGGCCCGGACAATTTGTCCTGATTGCCGCCGGGTACAACAAAGAAATGGCGGCGTTTCTCGATTCAAATTCGGGACTGAAGAGCCGGTTTCCGGACGACCTTCATTTCCAGTTCGAGGATTATTCTCCCCAGGAACTGGTGCAAATCTTCGAGGGTTTGGCCGCGAAGAAACACTTGATTTTCGGACCCGGGGTTATGGAACATGTCGAAAGGGAGTTCTCTGCGGCCTGGAAGGAGCGCGGACCAAAATTTGCCAATGGCCGTGCTGTTCGCAACTACTTCGGTTCCCTGATGCCGAAGCTCGCCCGGCGTGCAAACAAGTTTCCGCCAGATGTTCCCCTTGAGGTATTGAAAACGATGATTACTGAGGATCTGCAAGGCAAACAGCTCGATCGAGGTAGCACGGAAACGAAACAAGGAACTCACGGCTTTGCCCCATGATTCCCATCGCTCGATGGAGTGTGCAGTTGTCTTCTTCACCCTAAGGGCTGGTTGGGCGGATCCTTCAGATACTGTCGCAGTTCGGCGACGTTGTAGCAGTGGGAGAAAGCTGTTTCCCGCAGAATACGGCCGGTCCCTACCAACTCAGCCAATGACTGCTCCATGGTCATCATGCCTTCTGCGCGCCCGGTAGAAATGTGCGAGCGAATCTGGTGGTCCTGGCCGGTCCGGATCAGGTTGCGGATCGCCGTCGTGGCCATCAAAACCTCGACCGCTGGATAGCGATTGGCGCTGTCGGCCGCCGGTACCAGCTGCTGGGTGACAATGGCGACCAGGGCAAGCGAGAGCTGCTGGCGAATTTGCGACTGGTGCCCGGCGGGAAAAATATCCAGAATGCGCGAGATGCTCTGCGAGGTGTCGTTGGTGTGCAGCGAAGAAAGCACGAGATGCCCGGTCTCCGCCGCCGTGAGCGCTGCAGACATGGTTTCGGCATCGCGCATTTCTCCCACCAGAATCACGTCGGGATCCTGGCGCAAGACAGCGCGCACGGCCTGGGCAAAAGAGGGCGTGTCGTGGCCTACTTCGATCTGCTCCACAATGGAATTATGGTTTGCATGCTCGTACTCGACCGGGTCTTCAATGGTTATGATGTGATCGCGGCGGCGGAGGTTGATCAGGCCCAGTAGGGCTGCCAGTGTCGACGTCTTGCCACAACCGGTCGGGCCGGTGAGCAGCACTAACCCTTGCCGTGGTTCCGCAAGCTCGGCCAGGGCGGCCGGCAAGTGCAAGGATTCCAATGATGGAATGTGCGCAGGCAGGAGCCGAATGCAGGCCGCTAACGTGCCCCGCTGATAATGGAAATTGGCGCGGAATCTCCCAATTTGCGTTCGCGCAAAACAGAAGTCCAAGGACTTGTTCCCTTCCAGCTCTTCTGCCTGGCGAGCGGTTAGCAAAGGAACCAGCAGGCTGCGAATGTCCTCCGCCGACAAGGGCTTGCCGGCGGCTGGTGTCAACGCGCCTTTCACGCGCAGAGCAATCGCTGACCCCGCAACCAGAACAATATCGGAGGCGCCGCGTTGGACCGCCAGCGTTAATAAGCGGTCGATGGAGGAGTTTCCGCCGCTAATCGTCGCCGCCCGGGAACGATTTAGCTCATCGACAAGACGCGACAGTTCATTCCCGAAGGCAGCCATGAGCCCTTTCCGCTGGCTTCCATTCTAGCAATGGCTTTGAGAGTGTGTGTTGGAAGCAACCTTGTGAGGGGGCGCCGGGTTCCCCCGGCGCCCCCTCCTTCGGAGTGCTAGAACGATGGGCCCACCTCTATGCCGGCGGCTGATATTTTATTCAGCCAGACCTGGTACTCATAGTTCTCCGTGTTGAGTGTGACAGGTCCTCCGGCTAAGACAGAGTTAGTGGTGTAGTCGGCGGGCGTAGCCGGGAAGAATTGATCCTTGCGATAGCCCTCCTGGGCGCAGGAAGCTTTCCAGCATGCCCAGCCGACCAGATTGTCCCGCATCGTGTTGTTGTACATCGTTGCGTTGGCGCCGCCGCTGGCCAAACCGACGTCCTGGGCAGCGATTCTTGTCCCATCCGTCAGCAAGCCGCTGGAGATCACATGATTGTTCGCGGCGACGTTGTCATGCCCGGCCGCGAACTTGATTCCATAGCTCACGGTGCCCACGATCTGGTTATCGTGAATGTTGTTGAAGGCAGGCGCTTCCAGGTCTGTATCGTTGGCGCCGCCCTCGGTCTTGATGCCACCCCCCGCATACGCATCCTGAGCAGCCTTGTACGGATAGGCGCCCTGGATATAGGAGTCGTGGATCTCGAGCGGACGGTTGGCTGTTCCGCTGGAGCGATAGATGTCGATATTATCGTCGACCAGACTGCGGCCGGGATAATTGATGACCTCGTTCCAACCCACATCGATGCCGGGCACAGATTGCACGGTGTCGAACTGAATGAAACGTGCCTGGCTATGGTTAGCGCCTTCACCCGGCAGGTAACTGCCGTGCCCATCGCTCAACAAGCCGTTCAGGTTGCGCGCGCGGTTGGCGCGGATCACGATCGTCTGTTCTCCGTCCCGGTTGCCCGCGTACCCGTGCACGATCACGCCGCCGCGCGCGTTCTCAATGTAGTTACTCTCTACATCGAGCCGAGCCGGCGAGCTCACCTCGAGGAAGATGCCGTTGGGCTGACCCTTGGTGGTCGCATTCATCGCTACACCGAGGCTATTGCGGACGGTCAGGTTGGTTCCCGCGACGCTGGTCGTGATGAGGTCGCCCACACTGCGCATGTGTGCGTTCTCAATAACGACCGGAGCCGTGGTCGCCACCGTGACGGCCGCCGTTTTGCTGTCGGTACTCTGCCAGTTGCCGGAGTACGTGCCGCCCCGGGTGATCACAATGGGAGCGCTCCAGTCCACATCTCCGATGCTGCTGCCGGCGGGGACGGAGGTGGCAAGTCCCTGGTAGCTGCCGGAGATGACCGCCTGGCCACCAGCGAGCCCGGCTAACAAACCGGAGGCATTGGCCGTCATGGTGCGCGGATCAGAAGACTGCCACGCGAACTGCGCTGTGACGTCTCTGACCGAACCATCGCTAAAGGTGGCCACTGCTTTCAGTTGGGTAGTCTTTCCGATGGCTACGACCGGCTGCGAGGGAGTAATCGCTACCGACTGCAGCGCTGCGCCGACTCCACCGTTGCCCGCTGCGACCTCGTCCCCAGCAGCGCCGCCGTTCGCGCCGTTGGAAGAGACCGCCTTCCCTGCCGGCGCATGGACGACGGAGCCGGAAGTGTAGGTGGCGCTCACCACCGAGCTCGGCACATACCCAAGGCCCGCGGGATACGTCGTGGGCCAGGTCTGCGGACTCGTGCCCCCGGACCCGTAGAGACCGACCGCGTTTACGGTTCCCGGAGCCGTCATCTGAAACGGTCCGGTATAGAGCTGCGTGGTGCCGGAGCCGGGTACAGGCGAGGATCCGTCGGTCGTGTAATAGATCGATGTGTTGCCTTGTGGGCCCGCGCCCGAGGTGAGGCCGGGATCGGTAAGCGTCACGGTTTGCGTCCCGCTTCCCGATGCCGGGCTGATGGTGGGCGCAACGCTGGTGATGGCGCTGCAGGTCGCACTGGTCACATTGCCCACCTGGGTGGGAGCGTTGTTCTGCAGTTCCTCGTTGGCGATAAAGTTTGCCTCGTTCCCTTGATTGAGCGCCATGTTAGGACCGCATATCTGGTTGTAGTTAATCTCCCACGTCGACGCTCCGTAACCCCACTCGAATCCGTTTCCGAAGTTGCCCTGGATCAGGTTGTTATCTCCATGCGATCCATTGCCCCAGTATTCATGGGCGAACGCAGGACCACTGTTGCTGGCAACTCCGCAAAAGTCGCAACTGTACTGACTTTTCAGGCTGGAAATGCTGACGTTGTTGTTTTCCATCAGCCCCGGATTGTTGCCGGCAACGCCTGAGGTCGTACTCCATTGGCAGCAAGGAGTCGAGAGTCCGAGCGATCCATAGAACGCATAACTCTGATCCTGAAAAATATTGTTGCTCACGATGGTGGGGTGGTTGACGGTGCCTTCCTGGATCTCCACTTCAATCCGATGAATATTCAGGAAGTAGTTGTACTCCACGTCCAGGTTGTCGGACACCGAGGCTTTTTGCCCGACAGCGAAGTCCCCCGCCGCCTGCAGCACCTTGAAGCCGTTTTCCAAATGGAAGAACGTGTTGTACTTAACCACAATGTCCTGGGTCAAGCCCTGGTGGATGACGACGCCGGCACAATATCCACCGTAGTCCACGCCGATGGTGAAAACCGCAGTGCAGGAATTGTTGTCGCCGAAGCTGTTGTATTCGATGTTTACGTTTGACAACGTGGTGTTCACACTGCCGTCGAAATAGATCGAGCCTGTCAAGCCATAGGGAATGCTGCTACTGGTCGATGACGGCAATCCCCCCGTCGTGTCGTGCAGAATATTTATATTCGTATTATTTCCCGAGGCGACATAGAGAAGCCCGGTGTTGTATCCGGCCAGATAATCCAGACTCAGACCATTGCAGCCGCCCGGCAAATTGAAGATGGGGGAACCGGTAAACGTCGCGTTGAGGATTGCCGTGTTAGGAAAGACCGCCGGACCAGTAAGGGTCAGGTTACTGCAGGGAATATTGATCGTGCTGCTAATGGAGTAAGTGCCCGCTGCAAAGAGGATCAACGAGCAGTTGGGAGCACTGGAAATTGCGCTTTGCAGCGCGCTGTTGTTCATGCTGCTATTCAGGTTGATGGTGGGACCTCCACATCCCACTGGAGGTTGTCCAGGGGTCGGGGTCGGGGACGGGGACGGCGGAGTTGGAGACGAGGCTGAGCCGACGAGAAGCGAGGTTTGCGCCGTGGCCGATGAATAGTCTGTGCTGTCTGTGGGTGAAAACACGGCGGTTAACAGTTGAGTGCCCGCCGCCAGAACGGTGCCTGACGCGGGGTTATACATGAAGCTTCCGGGGACGCTTGCCGTGGCATCCAATTGGGTCGCACTGAGCGCCGTGCCCGGGGTAATGACCGCCGGCGTAGGCCAGGTGATACTTGGCGTGGCTTGGTTGACGATGAGCTGTACCGAAGCGGTTGCCGCAGAATATGTCTTCATATCTGTCGGCGTGAAAGTGACGGAAAGCGTCTGCGTTCCCGCAGGGAGCACAGTCCCGGCGGCGGGCGTGTACGTGAAGGTTCCAGCAATGTTCGCCGTGGCGTTCAACTGCCCGCCGCCGAGGCCTCCGCCGTAGGTGACGGGCGTTGGGGTGGCCCAGGTAATCGTCGGCACGTTGCTCGATCCCGCTGCAGTAATGGTGACTTGTGTCGATGCACTCAGGTTCTGCGGAGTGACCGTCGCCGAGGCGGGGGATGTCCCCGCGGGAGTCACTTCGACATACGCCGCCTGGACGGTTACAGTTCCCGTGGCCTTCGCGGTGATGGCTCCATTGCTCATGGAAGCCAGAGCGGTGTTGGAAACCGAAAATTGGGTACCCGCAGTGACATCCTGCGTCGTACCGTCACTCAGATGGGCCACGGCCTTGAGAACGGACGCGCCACCTACGCTGATTGTGGAGGGAGTCGCGGTGATGCTCAGCGATGCGAGACTCTGGGACGAGGGGCTACTGCACCCTGCCATAAAGATCAAAATGCCGCACAGGAGCCCGAAACAGACCCGTGCAGGGGGGGAAATACGCATGAATTGCCTCGTCAGTCGTGATTTCGAAGCATCGCGTTCTGGGGAAGTAGGTCATTTCAAAGGCGCGAACGGGCTTTCGCATCCTCGAGATACGTGGTGCCGCCGGCGAAATTTCGTGTCTTGTTGTTCTCACTATCCACGCTGACCCAAAACGAGACAATCACACCGATTAGGCATTACGTAAGTTTTGTAATACGCTGATTTAAAAGGGGTTGAGGGCGAAGTTTTTGCTCGGTAACCACGTATTTCTGCTCTTTGCCGTGTGGAATTTGCCCAAACTTTGAGGACTGTCAAGGACGCCGGGGCGCGGGTGGCCGCACAAAGTTGTACTTAGTTGCGAAGTCGCAGCGAATCGGCTCTGCGTTTTTTAGCTGCTATCTTTTTCAGCTCCCATAAGGGAGTGCGCATGTCAGGTCTGGTGCGCTCCGTCTGGATCGGAGGACACCTTGAGGCGGCGTTCCCTACCTCAACATGTGTGGCTGGAATGAAACAAGGATAGGGTGTGTGACGCAGATCGGCGAAGCGTGTGGTGCGGGAAATTCAGTCAGTGGGGAAAATGGAAATCAATGAGGGGAAGCGGGATTGGCATGGTGGACGGGAACCGCGTCAAAATACGGGCGTGGCCGGTATCTCACACTGCCTATCGATCACAGTCACGGTGATTTGCCATCGTGGAAGTTCGTTGATGGCAAACCTATTTCGTAATTGGTTAAAAGGGCGCGGAAACTCGACGAATGAAAAGCCCGTGCCCTTCCGTCAAGGTTTGTTTCTCTTCTGCTCTAATCCGTCACTCTATCGAGCTTTTCCGCATTCAATAAAGACGAACTCAGTTCAAAGGAGTTAGGGACGGCCCGTGAAGGCCGTATCCTTATAAGTGTGTTGTTCCGCAGTCTCTCCCGCGGTTCAGGCGGTTCGCAGCCAGATGCTGGAGGGATAATGACCCTCTGCGGGCGGCGAGACCGACAAGCCCTCATCGTTTGGCGCAGGAAAGTAATCCGTCAATAGTTCCTGCAGCTGCTTCGGGTAGTCGTAGTGCAGTGCCGACATGCATGACATCACTGGTAGCTTTGGATTGTTGATCAGCAGGGCCATCAGCATGGCCGTCTCCTGCCACCACCAGGGCCTGGTGAACACAGTACGAGGGTATGCGTAGGGCAAGTAAATATCGTGTATATGGATATAGATGCCCGGGGCCAGGCGAGGAATGATTTCGAGATAAATGCGCAATACGTCGGAGCCTATTTTTACCGCGTGGCTGCAATCGATGAATAATAGGTCTCCGCTCGAAAGTTGGTCAAAAAGGTCGAGCGGCACCTTTTGACAGAACTCGGGGATCAACTCGATTTCTTTGCTATTTTTGAGCCGGTCGCTGGGATACGGCTCAACGCATGTGATCTGCGAAGAGGCCTTGCCCTCCCGGTGGTTGAGGCGAGCAGCTTCCAGCATGCACAAGGTGGAAACGCCGCTGCCGATTTCAATGACGCGCTCGGGCGCAAAGCGGCGAATAAAACAGTGCAATACCTGCGCTTCAATCTCGCTAAAGCCAGGGCCCGATCCGTTGCGCGCGAGCGCCCGGTACGATTCCAGGCCTGCAACTTCAGAGTAGTATGATTCGCACACATCTTTCAGCCATGCCATCTGGGCCGGCAGATCCCACGCAATACCCGTCAGCGAAGAGCGTCCAATCCAGAGTGGCCGGTTGTCCTCTAGCCATGAGCAATCTGGAACCGGGCTGTAGTAGTGCTTGGGCAACGCGTGCATGCCCGCTCGGTCGATGGTGCGAAATGTCTTAAAAAGAAGGTCTTTAGCACCCATTTAATTGCGCCGCTCCTGTTCCAACAGAATCCTGCCTCAGGAAAAAACACCATTGACGCCCGGAGCGCCGAACTTGCTTGAGCGCAATCTTCGGCTTCTCTATCCCGAGCATTGTGCCTGCCGGCGAATCATAAGTCCACCTAAATTGTTCACCCCTCCTTAGCGGCAGGCAGCCATTTCGCGGAGCAAATCCTCGCGGCGCAAGCCAATAAAACCCTGATTTCAATGGTTTTCTTTGGTCTCAATTGCGCTTACGGTTTCTCTGCGTCACGCTGCGAGGGGCCAGCACGTTTCACTTCGTTGGATGCCAGCAGCCAGCACCGGATGTCCGTCGTCTGCCGTAGCTAACAAGAAATTAAAGCTCAGCGGCGCAACACTTTGCGCGGTTCGACGCCGAAGGCGGCAAGAAAGGCATCGGCGACGTGGATTTCCAGGTCTTTGGGCGCCTTTCCGCCCAGCTTGCTAACGAACACATGGCGATAGATCATGGGGCCGAGCAGGAGGGCGATGCCGATCTCGGGATCGATGCCGCGGCGGAGGATGCCGCGCTTCTCACCGCGTTTGATCATATTCGTAAACGCCACCCGGGCGGGCTCGACCACGCGCGCCCGCCACACCACCCCCATCGCCCGATTCTGCGAGGCATAGGCGATCATGTGCGGTGTCATTTTCTCCCGCAGCGCCTGGCGGTCGGCTGCCGGATGATATTGCAACTGAGCGATAAGGTCGGCACGAAAGTCACCCGAATCGAAAACCGGCGGCTCCTCATCAAGACCGTGCAGATAACCCATCACTTCCAGGCACAGCGCGTCCTTATCCTGCCAGTGCTTATAGATGGTGGCCTTGCTCACCCCGGAGGTCTCGGCGATGGCATCCATGCTCGTCGCATCGATGCCCCGCTCGGAGAACAATTGCACCGCCGCATCCAAGACCTTCTTGTGCGATTCGGCGCTCCGCGGCCTGGCCATTTTAGGCTTCAATCCTGCTGAACAAGTAGGCACCCCCGCTGAGGAAGACCGCAGCGATCAGTGCCAGTATGGTCAGGTCGAAGGCCAGGCTGAAGTGCCAGGTGTTGATCAACGCGCCGCGCAGTCCGTCGACTCCGTAGGCCAGCGGATCGAGGGTGGTGATGATGCGCATCACCAGGGGCAAATTTGCCAGAGGAAACAGCGCCCCGGAGAGAAAGAAAATGGGCATCACCATGAAATTCATCACCAGTTGAAAGCCCTGCATATCCTTAATGACCGACCCGACGCCGGTACCGAGCGCGGAGAAGACGATGGCGATCATGGCCACGAAGAGAAAAGCGATAGGGATGGCGAACCAGCTGTGCGGGCGGAACCCGGCAATGAGGCAAATGACCAGGATCAGGGTTCCCTGGATAATGGCGACGGTCGCCCCGCCCAGCGTGCGGCCAATCATGATCTGCATGCGCGAAACAGGAGCGACCAGGGTTTCTTTCAGAAAGCCGAATTGCCGATCCCACAACATGGCAATGCCGGAGAAGACGGAGCTGAACAGGACGGTCATGCCGACCACACCCGGGGCCATGAATTGCAGATAGCTGCCGTGCCCGGCCTGCTTGAACACCGGGCCGAGTCCAAAACCCAGCGCCAGCAGGTAGAGGCACGGCTGGCCAAGCGAAACCACAATCTGCACCCGCGAACGCACGTACCGCTTCAGCTCGCGCAACCACAAAATATAAATCGCACCCATAGCAGTTCCCTTCCTTCCTTGGCTCCGTTAGAGCATTTTCACTTCTGGTATATACAGGGCAACCGATCTCGATGCGGCTTTTCCTCAAGAAAAGACGCACTTCGCTACTCTTGCCTGTGCAGAGTAGAAGTGAAAATGCTCTAGCGTCGTCCGAACATCTGCGCGACCCGGCGCAAGGCATCGGTGGAATTGGCTGCTTCGTCGCGCAGCGACGAGCCAGTGAGCGCGAGAAACGCGGCTTCGAGGGAGTCGGTGCTGGTCTGCTCCTTCAATTCCGCCGAGGTTCCCTGGGCCACGATCGTGCCATGATCCATAATGGCGATGCGATGGGCCACGCGATCGGCCTCATCCATGTAATGGGTAGTCAGAAACACAGTGGTGTTTTCGGTCTCGTTGAGCCGTTTTACGTGAGTCCAGAGCTGATTACGACTCTGCGGGTCCAGCCCCAGCGTGGGTTCGTCGAGAAAGAGAATTTTCGGCGTGTGCAGAAAACCGCGCGCGATCTCCAGCCGGCGCTTCATCCCACCGGAGAAGGTTTTTACATAAGCGTCTTTGCGGTCCCACAGTTCAAACAGCTTTAACAGTTCTTCGGTACGTTGCGCGCGGATCTTGCGCGGTACGTGATACAGCACTCCGTGCAGATCCATGTTTTCGTACGCGGTCTGCTCGTTGTCGAGGCTGGGGTCCTGAAAGACAATGCCGAAGCGCTGGCGAGCCAGCTTCTGCTGGACCGTGGGGTCAAGGCCGTCGAGCTCGATGCGTCCGCTGGTGGGCCGCAAGAGCGTGGTGAGCATCTTGATGGTCGTAGTTTTTCCGGCTCCGTTTGGCCCCAGAAAGGCAAATATCTCGCCCTGCGCGACATCGAAGGTGATGTTTTTGACGGCGGTGAAGTCTCCGAAGGTTTTCACCAGGTTGGTGACAGAAATCATGCGAGGAACCTCCCTGTCGTATGCGGACAGCTCCCTTTCATATCAATACTGAACGGTATAGTTTTGCTTGTCAAGCGCCATGTTTTCCGACTATCGCCCTTTTTCCTATATGGTTTTGGAGTGCCGGGTGCACGCATCGTCCCTTTGCATTACGAGGTCATGAGCTATGTTTCGCATACGATTCTTTCCCGTCGTTCGCTTGCTGGCGATCCTGCTGGCCGGCAACCTTGCGCTGGCCACAGGTTCAGCAGCGGTGGACGATCCCGAGGTGGGCTCGCTGAACAAGCCGGAGCGGCTGGAGTGGTTCCGCGATCAGGGCTTCGGCCTCTTCATCCACTGGAGCGTGGACAGCCAGCTTGGCGTGGTCATCAGTCACTCGCTGGTCGGCGCTTCCCCGGAATACACTGACCGCTTTTTTCAAGACCTGCCCAAAACC